>Ga0208814_1000051_pt1 | contig 95890 bp, 92 predicted proteins | sample MalvirAntarct_55_FD_184253 | JGI IMG/M metagenome (GOLD analysis project Ga0208814, IMG submission 184253) | Marine viral communities from the Global Malaspina Expedition - Malaspina viral metaG Antarct_55 (SPAdes) (version 2) | ecosystem: Environmental > Aquatic > Marine > Oceanic | place... | reverse complement strand
AAGTACCATTTTGATTATTTACATATAAGTAGTCGTGTTCTATATAATCATTACAAACATAAATATCGGGCCAACCATCATTATTTATATCACCAACGGATGCACTTAAACCATAACCGATACCATTACCAATTAATCCTACTTTTTTACTTACATCTTTAAAAAAACCATTGTCATTTTGGAAAAGTATATCACTTGAAAGCTCGTCCCTTTCCATATGATTCATTCCACTATCTATTAAAGGCAATGTGGTGATGGGAGCATTTAGTAGGTACATGTCAAGATCTCCATCTTTATCATAGTCTATAAAAACAGATTGTGTAGAATATCCAGCATAATCCAATCCGTATTTCGCTGCTTGTTCGGAAAAAGTTAAATCTCCGTTATTTATAAATAACTCATTTTTTCTTTTTTCTTCTTCAACATCCCCGGATCTACAAATATAAATATCTAAAAAACCATCATTATTAATATCGACCATGGAAGTTCCTGTTGACCAACCCCATGAACCTATTACACCTGAATTAACACTAATTTCTTCAAATTGAAGGTTTCCTTTGTTTAAATACAGCCTATTATTTCCAAAGTTTGCTGTGAAAAAAATATCAGGTAAACTATCGTTATTAATATCTCCTACAGAAACCCCTGCACCAGAATAAAAAGATGGATATACAATTATATTCATTGAAGCAGACTCTCGAAGTTTATTGATAAAATTCACTCCTGTTAAATCTGGATTTAATAAGGTGAATAGAGGGCCTTCATAATTATTCTTAGTTTCTCTATTTTCTGAACAAGAAATAAATAAGAACAAACTAAGAATGATAAAACTTAAATAAGCTATTCTATTTTTAGACAAACTAACAGTATCGTAAGGCATTTGTTAATTTTTTAAATTTAAGTACAAAATAAATATAAATTATTACTAAATTCTATTTAAATGACTCAAGTTAACAAAAAAAAACCACTTTCAATGAAAGTGGTTTTTTTTATTTTACAATAGATTTAATTAAACGTTTTCTTCTTCTTCTTCTTTTTTATCTGATAAATCAATTCCTTTTTTCTTAACTGAATCAAAAAATACAGGAGTTGCTATAAATAATGATGAATAGGTTCCTACTAAAACTCCAACTATTAATGCGAAGATCAATCCTCTAATAGATTCTGCTCCAAATATAAAAATAGAAATCAATACTATTAAAGTAGTTAATGAAGTATTTAATGTACGACTTAAAGTACTATTTAATGCACTATCAATTACTTTAGACATTTTCCAAGATGGATGATCATTAAAGTATTCACGAATTCTATCGAATACTACCACGGTATCATTCAACGAATAACCAATTACAGTAAGTATCGCAGCGATAAATGATTGTCCAATCTCCATATTAAAAGGCATAAATCTATAGGTTAAAGAAAAGATTCCCAATACGATTAATACATCATGGAAAACCGCAACTACTGCACCTAAACTAAATTGCCACCTTCTAAAACGCAATAATATGTAAAGGAATACGACCACTAAAGATCCTAATACTACCCAGAAAGATGCTTTTTTAATATCATCGGCAATAGTTGGACTTACTTTGTAAGATTCCATTCTACCAGCAAGTTTATTATCAGCATCACCAACATATTGATCGTAGGTAAACCCATCTGGAAGGTTAGGCTTTAATCCTTCAAACAGCATTTGTTCAATTTCTTCATCCACTTCAGATCCTGCTTCATCTACTTTATACTTAGTCGTAATCTTTAGCTGATTACTTCCACCATATGTTTTTGCCTCTGCAGAACCAAATACTTCAATTAAATCTGCTTCAACTTGTGTTGCGTTTACGTCCCTATCAAAACGAACTGTATAAGTTCTTCCTCCTACAAAATCAACGCCTTGATTTAGACCAACTGTTAATAAAGAACCTAAACTAATAGCAATTAAGAAACCTGAAACTACATAAGAAATTTTTCTTCTTTCTAAAAATTGAAATTTATTTTTAGTTAGAATATTTTTAGTTAAGGAAGTTGAACAAGGCAATGGCTTACCATTTCTTGTATAACTATCAATAAATAATCTTGTAATAAAAATTGCAGTAAATAGTGAAGTTGCAATACCTATTAATAATGTAGTGGCGAAACCTTGAATGGGTCCTGTTCCAAACATTAATAATATAAAACCAGTTAAACCCGTTGTAATGTTCGCATCTAAAATTGATGACAATGCATTACTAAAACCATCATTAATGGCGTCTTTTTGAGCTTTACCTTTTGCAAGTTCTTCTTTAATACGTTCAAAAATAAGCACGTTTGCATCTACCGACATACCGATCGTTAGAATGATACCCGCAATTCCAGGAAGCGTTAATACCGCTCCCAATCCAGCTAGTATTCCAAAGATAAATATGATGTTAACCACTAAAGCAACATCTGCAAAAGCACCTGCTTTACCATAATAAAAAATCATCCAAACTAATACAAAGGCAAGGGCTAACAAAAATGAAAATATTCCACTATCAATCGCTTCTTGACCCAAAGTTGGTCCAACTATCTCACCTTGAATAATCTCTGCGGAAGCAGGTAATTTACCCGCTCTTAAAACATTGGCTAAATCTTGTCCTTCCGTAATATTAAAATCTCCAGATATCTGACTTCTACCACCTGCAATTGGTCCGCTTGTAACACCTGGCGCAGAATAAACAATATCATCTAATACAATTGCAATTTGCGTTTGATTATTAAATGCTTCTCCAGTCATTTGCTCCCAAACTCTTGCTCCTCTTGCATTCATTTGCATACTAACAACAACTCTCCCTAATTGATCGTATGTTTGAATCGCATCTACAACAACTCCCCCAGCCAATGAAGGCGTTTGATCTCTATTAGATTTTATAGCGTAAAGCGTAATAACTTCCTCTCCTAATTCTTTATTATCAGTAGCTATACCCCATACAAATTTCGCATAACGTTGATTTTCTGCAAGTAATGATCTTACTTGAGGTGTTTTTAAATAGCCGTTTATTACAGCAGTATCTTTAAGCATAAAGGTTCCTAATTCTGGCCTTCCAGTTTGCCCAGGATACAACATTTTACTCAATAATGGTCTTTCTTTTAATGCATCAGCGATAGAATCATTTACATCCTCACCTCCAATTAAATCATCAACAACACTAGCTTCTGTGTCTAAAGAGTCTATAACATCTTCTTGTTCATCTGTCTCATCTACTTTATAAATTTCAGCTAATTTTGAATCTGCTGTAACTAGGAAACCTTGTAATTCGTCAATTTTATATACTCCCCAAAATTCTAACTGAGCTGTACTTTGTAATAACTTTTTTACACGCTCTACATCTTTAGCTCCTGGCAATTCTACTAAAATACGTGCAGATTTTCCAATTCGCTGAATGTTTGGTTGAGTAACGCCGAACTTATCGATACGTTTTCTTAATACTTCAAAAGCAGCTGTTATCGATTCGTCAATTTTACGCTCAATTACAGGATAAACATCGCTATTTGTCATAGAGGCATTGATGTCATCTTCTAAGTTTTTGTTAAAGAAAATATCTGGAGAGGCTAATAAATTTTCTCCTGGAAGTGCATCAAAAGCAATAAAAAAAGATTCTAAATAGGTGTCTTGAGATTCTTTTTGAAGAACAAATGCATCATCTAATGCTTGATTAAAAGCAGCATCTCTTGTATTATTGGCTAATCCTTTTAAGATATCTTTTACCGATACTTGAAGAATCACATTAATACCTCCTTTTAAATCCAAACCTTTATTAAGTTCTTTTCCTTTAGCAGTATTATAATCTATTACGATTGGTCCCATAGATACCACTGGAATATTTCCAATTGAATCTAAATAACTAGCTTCTGCTGAATTTCTTTTTTCTGGATCGTTAGCAGAAAACTTTGCGTTGGCAAACGTTTTTGCTTCATCCTCTGCACTATTTGCGATATAAGTAAATGATAACTGGTATAAACTTACCAAACCAAATACTATTGCAAATACTTTAATTAGTCCTTTATTTTGCATTCTTTTATTTTTTTGTGTCAAATTTTTAAAACGAGCAAATATAGGATTTACCGCATAACCTGACAATTATTTTTAATGATATTAAATTTGATTGTTTTTAGCTTTATTAAACTATAATAAGAGCCTTTCGGGTAATTAAATAAGAACTGGGCCCGCTCTAACTTCTGGGATGTTATGGGAAGCATTATCAATTTCGATTGATTTGTTACCATATGTAATATAGGCTAGTTTTTCAATTTTATTTTTAAGCCTAAGCTCCTTTAATAAGTCAGGATAATAAACATCGAGATTAAAGGAACGATCATTCTCGGGAGATGATTCAATAACTAAACCGTGAGAATCTAATGCATTTCCTTTACTCTTTTGAATTTCATATACATCAAGTTGATAGGTGTTTGATTTATTTTTAGCAGGTACTTTGGAAGGATCTTTATCAAAATCTAATAAAGAATAACTTAGCTTTAAAGCTTTTTCTTTTGAAAATATTTTTTTAATGGAAACAACATCAACTTCACTAAAATAAGAAATTTTTAAAACTCCGTTAGCTCCTTTATAAACCTGTATCTTTTGAATACCAATATTCTTTAGTAGCTTTTTTACATCCGCAATTGCATTTTCGGTTTCACCCAAAGAAATCTCTTGATCTTCAAACTGCAGCACGATTTCTTGATTAGGTACCGAAAACTGTTGAAGAACAGCTCCTAAAAAAGCAATAATTAATATAAATGTATTTAAGTACCATTTCGGTTTCATTCGCCAAATATAAAAAAAAGACTGCATCTCTACAGTCTTTATTAATAATCTTATTTAGATTTGGATATTAGAATGCTAATAAACCATTCGTTTTTCTAACTCCTTCTGCACTTCTTGACATGTGTTCTTTTTCAGCATCGGTTAATTCTAATTCAACAACGCTTTCAATGCCATTACGTCCAAGAATAACTGGTACACCAATACAAATATCATTGAATCCATATTCTCCTTCTAATAAAATAGAACAAGGAAACATTTTCTTTTGGTCACAAGCAATTGCTTGAACCAAACCAGAGACTGCAGCTCCTGGCGCATACCATGCTGAAGTTCCTAATAACTTAGTTAAGGTACCACCACCGACTTTAGTATCTTCCATTACCTGATTTAATCTTTCTTCAGAGATAAATTTTGATACAGGCACACTGTTTCTAGTTGCCATTCTAGTTAAAGGTACCATACCAACATCACTATGACCGCCAATTACCATACCATCTACATCACTAATAGGAGCTTCTAAAGCTTCAGCCAATCTGTATTTAAAACGTGCACTATCTAAAGCTCCACCCATTCCAATAATCCGATGTTTTGGCAAACCTGAAGTTTTATGAACTAAATACGTCATCGTATCCATAGGGTTACTAACTACTATAATAATGGTATTTGGTGAGTGTTCAATTAAATTAGAAGAAACAGACTTTACAATACCGGCATTAATACCTATCAATTCTTCGCGTGTCATTCCTGGTTTTCTTGGAATACCACTTGTAATAACTACGATATCACTTCCTGCAGTTTTCGAATAATCGTTAGTAACACCAACGATTTTTGTGTCAAAGCCATTTAATGATGCGGTTTGCATCAAATCCATCGCTTTTCCTTCTGCAAACCCTTCTTTGATATCTAAAATAACAACTTCGCTTGCAAAGTCTTTGATAGCTATATACTCAGCACAACTTGCACCAACCGCACCTGCTCCTACAATAGTAATTTTCATATTTTTTTTATTTTTTTAAATAATTATTTAACCGTTTCTACCTTTGTTTATAAGAAAGCACGAAGATACAATAATTGGTATTATTACTCAAAATAAAATAAAAAAAGGCAGTGAATTTAATTATAAAAAAAGATAATGAAGCGATATGTTAACATTTGGAAATTTACCTAAAGTAAGCATGGAAGATATATAAAATTTATTGAAATAATAATTTGCACCTAGGTCTCCTTTAAATTCCGTTTTACGCTCATCTAATAGCGACAGTAAGTCATTAAATACATCTAAAAAAACACCTTCTTTACCTCCAAGGGTATAGTTAAATTTATTCTCAGAATATCCCAGGGATCCTGTAAATTCAAAATTTTTAACTTTTTTTGAAGCAATTAATTGAAACAACCATGAATCTGCATCAATTACTATCGCGTTAATTGTAGTTAAGGGTTCGCTCCCAGTTTCTGGATCTACTGGCTCTATGGAAACTTCATCAAAAAATAAATCTAAGTTAAAAACAGAGTAAGATGCTAAAATAGCTAGCTCTATGGGCTGTGGGCTATTCAAATCTTTTCTGAAATATTGTGTAATCGAATGTTTTATTGCTGCTCCAAAAATATCATAACTAGATATATTTATAGTAACTTTTGGAGAATACCTTAGGGTAAGGTCCGTTTCTTTCCACAAACCTATACTGGCTTGCAAATAAGGATGAGTTACTATATTTTGTTTGATTCCTTCAAAGGCTTGCCATTCATAAGCTTCATCATCGATATAAAAATCAAAAAAAGTATCCGTATCTCCACCCAAAGCAGTTGGTATTTCCGCCGATGTAGCACCCCTAATTTCCATAGTTAATAACTCGTCGTTAGTAATAACAAATGATTTTTGCTTTTTTGGAATAGGAAGCACGTTAAAATTTACGGAAACATCAAGTTTAAATTTACCTATGGTCTCTGCAGAGCTATACCAAGATGATGAAGACTGATAAACAGATGCAACTGCTGCAGAGGAAACAAATTCGCCTGAGATATAGAGCATGTCTTGTACTGCATTGGTGAGGCCTAAATCATTAATTTGAGAAAAACCAAAAAAAGAAGACATCAATGCAGCACAAAAGACACTAATTTTTGAATTATTGCTAGGCATCAATATTTGCATATTTTGCATTTTTCTCAATAAATTCTCTACGAGGCGGCACCTCATCTCCCATTAACATAGAAAATACACGATCTGCTTCTGCACCATTTTCAATGACTATTTGACGGAGTGTTCTAGATTCTGGTTTCATTGTAGTATCCCAAAGCTGAATAGCATTCATTTCTCCAAGACCTTTATAACGCTGTATTTTACAACCCTCTCCAAAATCCTTTTGTATTTCTTCTCGTTCTTCATCACTCCAAGCATACTTTTTCTTTGCTCCTTTTCTAACCAGGTACAAGGGGGGAGTCGCTATATAAATATTACCATTTTCAATTAATTCTTTCATATATCTAAAGAAAAAAGTAAGAATTAAAGTTTCAATATGACTACCATCGACATCGGCATCACACATAATAACTACTTTATGATATCGTAATTTCTCTATATTTAATGCTTTACTATCTTCTTCTGTTCCAATTGTCACTCCTAAGGCTGTAAATATATTTCGAATCTCCTCATTTTCAAAAACCTTATGTTGCATTGCTTTTTCAACATTTAAAATCTTACCTCTTAAAGGTAAAATAGCTTGGAATTTTCTATCTCGACCTTGTTTTGCTGTACCACCCGCCGAATCTCCCTCTACAAGAAACACTTCACAAATAGCTGGATCTTGCTCAGAACAATCAGATAATTTTCCTGGCAAACCTCCAATACTCATAACGGTTTTACGCTGTACCATGTCTCGCGCTTTATTGGCGGCATGTCTAGCCTGTGCTGCAAGAATTACTTTCTGTACGATGGTTTTAGCATCGTTAGGGTTTTCTTCAAGGTAATTTTCTAACATTTCGGACACAGATTGACTTACCGCAGCAGAAACCTCTCTATTTCCTAACTTGGTTTTTGTTTGTCCTTCAAATTGAGGTTCCCCAACTTTTACTGAAATAATTGCTGTTAAGCCTTCTCTAAAATCATCACCGGCAATATCAAACTTTAGCTTAGTTAACATACCTGAGGCATCGGCATACTTTTTAAGTGTATGAGTTAACCCTCGTCTAAATCCAGAAAGATGTGTCCCTCCTTCATGTGTATTAATATTATTTACATAAGAATGTAAATTTTCGCTGTAAGACGTATTGTATATCATGGCAACCTCAACAGGAATCCCGTTTTTTTCTCCTTCCATGTGTATTACGTTACCAATTACTGGTTCACGTGTTTCATCCAAAAAGCGAATAAATTCTTTAAGTCCTTCTTCACTTTTAAAAGTATCTGCAAGAAATTCTCCTTTTTCATCTTTCTCTCTTTTATCGATTATCGTAAGCGTAACACCCTTATTAAGAAATGATAATTCTCGCAATCTATTAGACAAGGTTTCATAACTATATTCTGTAGTTTGCTTAAATATCTCTGGATCTGCACTAAAAGTAACAACCGTTCCTCTAAAATCTGTTTCACCAACATGTTTGACAGGATACATCGTTTTTCCACGTTCATATTCCTGCTCATAAATTTTACCTTCCCGATGGACAACTGCTTTTAAATTTACAGAAAGTGCATTTACCACTGAAACACCTACTCCGTGAAGACCACCAGAAACTTTATAAGAATCTTTATCAAATTTTCCACCTGCACCAATTTTAGTCATTACTACCTCTAAAGCAGAAACTCCCTCTTTTTTATGCAAATCAACAGGGATACCACGACCGTTATCTTTTACTGAAATGGAATTATCCTCATTTATGATGACATCTATTTCATCACAATAACCTCCCATAGCTTCATCAATGGAATTATCCACTACTTCATACACCAAATGATGCAAACCTCTTACTCCAACATCACCAATATACATAGATGGACGCATGCGCACATGCTCCATTCCTTCTAGGGCCTGAATGCTATCAGCACCATAGCTATCTTTTTTCTGTTCTTCACTCATAGATAATAATTAAATTTTATTAATTTTAAAAATCAATTAGAACATAAAACCCTTATTGATTAAAAACAAATATAGTCTTTTAAGTAATTTATTTAAAGCTTCTAAAACCATTTTATAGGTACTTATTAACTTTTTACTAATTTCCTAAAACACGCTTAAAATACTTAAAAAACACCTTAAAACACATTTCATAGTTTTTAAAAGTGTTGTGATTTCAGAAAGAAAACAAAAAAGTGCTCAAAAACGAAATTTCAACCTTAAACTTTTACCCTTACTCTTTAAAAAAACGTAAGTTTTAATTTTATTCACGAAATAGCAACCATCATTTTAACAAATATTTTTAATAATTTAAAAAAATGAAAAGTATTTTTAACATCACTAATAAAAACAAACCACATGAAAAAAAGTAACACTATCTCAACACTATTATTTGCATTATTAATGGTAATAGGAAGTTCAGTAAACGCACAAGAATTTAGAAAACTAGATAAAAGTCCTATGGATACAGCTGCTTTTCCAACTAGTTACAAAGAGGCTAACAAACAAATGAAAGTAATTTACAGTAGACCTCAATTAAAAGGCAGAGAGTTAAGTAAATTAGCACAAAATGGAGAAGTTTGGAGAACTGGCGCTAACGAAGCTCCTGAATTAGTTTTATATAAAGATTTTAACTTAAACGGAACAAAGATAAAAGCAGGTAGCTATTCTTTATTAACGATACCAGGCGAAAAAGAATGGACAATTATTTTAAATTCTGACCTAAACACCTGGGGGTCTTATTATTATAATGATAAAAATGATGTAGCTCGCATTACAGTTCCAACGACTTATGTTAGTGATTCTTTAGAAGCTTTCTCGATAGTTCTTGATGGCGAAGATGGCAACATTATTATGCACATAGGATGGGACACTCTTAGAGTTTCTGTACCATTCACAAAATAAATTTATCTTTTTTTGAACTAAAAAAAGCCTTGATTTTCCAAGGCTTTTTTTATGGTATATTTAGATATTTATGAGTTTGCAAGGAAACTTTCCATTTAGGGTTTTTCATTACATAGTCAACAATTATAGGAATCATTTTATCTCTCTTACTCCACTCTGGCTGCAAATACAAAATACAATGATCATTTACTTTAGCTGCTTGTTCTTCGGCAAACTTAAAATCCGCATTATTATAAATAATCATTTTAAGCTCATTAGCAACTTGATATATTTCTTCTTTTGGAAGTTTTATTTTTTTAGGAGACAAACAAATCCAATCCCAAGTACCTGATAACTTATAGGCTCCAGAAGTTTCAATGTGCACTTGCATTTCTTTTTCTTTAAACAAAAAAGTTAAGTGATTCATATCCCAAGTTAAAGGCTCACCTCCAGTTACCACAACTGTATTAGAATAAGTAGCGGCATTATCCGCAATAAGTTGTGTATTTGTTGGGGGATGAAGATCTGCATTCCAGCTTTCTTTAACATCACACCAATGACAACCGACATCACAACCACCAATTCTTACAAAATAAGCGGCTGTGCCTTTATGATAACCTTCTCCTTGTATGGTGTAAAACTCTTCCATTAAAGGAAGCATTTCACCTTTACGAACTAACTCTTCAATTTCTTTTTGCATTGCAGCAAAGGTAGAAATTAAAAGCTAGATTTTTAATAGTATTTTTTTTATTACTATTGCAATAATAAATAATTTAAAAAACTTACATCCTAATAATTTAATCAAAATTGATAAAATACAAATTCGATTTTAGTAGTTTTGGTACCTAAATAAAATAATAGAATAAAATGATTAAAAAAATATTTTTTATAGGACTAGTGGCCTTTTTGTTTGTTCAATGCGCTAAAGAAAAAGATCCATTTTTAATTTCAAATAATGCGGTGGGTAATTTAACCATCGGAATGAAAATAAAACAAGTAGATTCTATTTTCGCTATGGATTCTATTGTTAGACTTAGTAATAGACTAAATCAATCATCGTCTTTTGGTGAATTAGAAATTTATGAAAAAAGCGGTAAAAAGTTATTGCTTATATCCCCTAAGAATAATTATGATCCAGATGCATTAATAGAAAATTTTCAATTTTTTGATGATCGATACAAAACTGTTAAAGGATTAAATATTAATAGTACTTTTAAAGACATAAAAGAGAATTATGAAATCGCTAACATTGAAACTACATTAAGCACAGTGCTCATTTTCTTAAAAGACAGTGATCTATTTATTAATATTGATAAAAAAGAGCTTCCTGAAAATTTTCGCTACAATCCGAATCTAGTTATTGATGTTACGAATATTCCAAACGAAGCAAAAATTAAATATTTTATGTTATCATGGAAAATTGATGACCTTGAAGAAAAAGAGTAACTACGAGAGCAAATGAATTGATATCAACTTAATATTTAAAGGTTTAGTTTTTAATTTAAGTTTTATTATTGCTATTTGTTTTTTCTCTACATTTACAAGGGCTCTCTAAAATTATTTAAATTAATGCTTAGTAAGGAAGAAAAAAACAAATACCGCGAAGAGTTATTTAGACATTTAGATGGTATTGCTGTTGCTCCAATCGCTTTTTCATTAAGAGAAAAAGGAGTACTGGATTTTATTTTAAAAAAACAACATTTTCTTCTTTCTGAAATCACTAAAAAATTCGACGCAAACGAAGGATATCTAAACGTTGGTCTAAGAATGTTAGCCTCTCAAGGTTGGCTTAATTATGATGTGGACAATTTAAAAAATACAGTGACTATCTCTCAAAATAATAAAAGTAAAATAGCTTTTAAGCATTTTATTTTATACGAAGATGTGGTCCATTTTTTAAAAACCTCTAAAGAATTTCATCCAAGAAGTTTAGATAAGGATCAAGTTTCAATCATTAATAGAATCTTTCTAAATTATAAAAAGAAAAAATACGAGCCTACTTCAAATAATCCAGTAGAGCTAGAAATACAGCAACAAATTGAAAGGCATATTGAAGGTGTTTTAGTTGGACCTTTAATTGTATTTTTAGGCATGGACGGTATGTTCCATAAGTATTTTATGGAAGCTTCCTTTAGTGCAGAAGAATTTCATGAAGATCCAGAAAGCTTTTCCAAAATATTAAATTTCTTATATTATTTAGGTTGGTTTACTAAAAGTAAAGAGCATTATAAATTCACCAATAAAGGATTCTTTTTTGCAAGAAGATCTTCAGCATATGGAGTAACCGTTTCTTATATACCTACATTTAGAAGAGCGGATGAACTTATGTTTGGTAATGCGATTATGTTACGTGGTTCTATTCCAGATTCAGGAGAAATACATGTGGACAGAGAGATGAATGTTTGGGGAAGTGGAGGAGCACATTCAGCCTATTTTAAAAAAATAGATGAAATTATTATTACTTTATTTAACAAACCAATTGAAGAACAACCTAAAGGTGTTTTAGATATGGGTTGTGGTAATGGTGCTTTTTTAATTCATTTATTTGAAGTAATAGAGCAACGAACCAAACGCGGAACATTATTAGAGGAGTATCCCCTGTTTTTAGTCGGTGCCGATTATAACAAAGCTGCCTTAAAAGTAACCCGCTCAAATCTTGTAAAAGCAGATATTTGGGCAAAGGTAATTTGGGGAGATATTGGAAATCCAAAACAACTGCAAGAAGATATTTACACCAATTATAATATTAAATTAAGTGATTTATTAAATGTAAGAACCTTTTTAGATCACAATCGCCCTTGGTCACATCCAAATCAAGTAGAAGCAAACAGAATTAGTACATCACAAGGTGCTTTTGCACATACTGGACGAAGATTGAACAATTCTGTAGTGGAACAAAATTTAAAGGAGCATTTTGAAAAATGGGCACCTTATATAAAGAAATTTGGCTTGTTATTAATTGAACTACACACTATCAATCCAAGTATTACATCAGCAAACCTAGGTTTAACGGCAGCTACCGCATATGATGCTACTCATGGTTTTTCAGATCAGTATATATTGGAATTAGATGTATTTCAAGAAGTAATAAGTGAAATTGGAATGAATATAGATCAAAAACACTTTTCTAAATTTCCAAATAACGAATTAGCAACAGTAAGTATAAATTATTTAAAAAAATAATATGGAAGCAGTCCCTTCAAGAATTATTAGACAAGTTATTATTATTGTAGTACTGGGTATCGTGGGTTCTTTAATATTTTATGAATTATTACCCTACTTGTCTGGTTTTTTAGGAGCAATAACTTTATACATATTATTTAAAAAACCTATGAAAATGCTTAAGTCTAAAGGCTGGAACACTTCTTTAGCGGCATCTTTATTAATGTTTCTTTCCTTTATAGGAATATTATTCCCAATATTTGGCATCACCTTGATGTTGAGCAATAAACTCGACAATGCAGTTTCTAATGCAGAGAAATTATTTGCAGCTTTACAGCAGCATATCATAAAATTTGAAAATACTTTTGGTCACGATTTTTATAAAGATTTAGATATTGCAGGAGGAACCTCCTGGGTAGGTGAAAACGCAAAAGTATTAATTGGAAGTACTTTTGAACTTCTTATTGCGATTTCTATCATGTATTTCCTGCTATATTTTATGCTTACAAAACCAAAACAATTGAGAGAAAGCATTTATAATTATGGACCTTTTACAGAACAACATTTAAAAATTCTAACAAAAGAAAGCAGTAAAATGATTCGCTCAAATGCGCTTGGAATACCTATTGTAGCTTTTGCACAAGGAATAGTTGCACTTGTAGGTTTTTTAATTTTTGGAATTGAAAACCCGCTATTTTGGTTTGTAATTGTTGTTATAGGATCAATGATACCCTTTGTAGGCACACTTGTAGGTATTATACCTGTGTTTCTAATAACATTGGCTAGTGGAAATGATTATGCTGCATATGGTATTCTAATCTATGGCTTGGTGGTTGTTGGCTCTACCGATAATATAATTAGACTTTATGTTCTAAAAAAAATGGATGATGTTCATCCATTAATAACATTAATTGGAGTTATTATTGGAATTCCTCTTTTTGGATTTATTGGTCTTATTTTTGGCCCGATAACAATTTCTTTATTCTTTATCATACTGAAGATGTATAAAATAGAATATAGAGGTAAAAAAGTTTAAGCGTTTCGCTTACGTGCAATCAAAGTGTTTTTTAGTAACATAGCAATAGTCATTGGTCCAACGCCTCCTGGAACAGGGGTGATAAATGAAGCCTTTTTGCTTACCTCATCAAATGCTACATCTCCTTTTATAACATATCCCCTTGGTTTAGTAGCATCAGGAACACGACTTATTCCAACATCAACAATAACGACACCATCCTTCACCATACCTGCTTTTAGAAATTCAGGAACTCCTAAGGCAACAATAATGATATCTGCTTGTTTTGTGATTTCTGAAAGGTTTTTAGTATGACTATGCGTTAAGGTTACCGTACTGTTTCCAGCTGGTCCTTTCTGACTCATTAAAATACTCATAGGACGACCTACTATATGACTTCTTCCTATGACAACAGTATGTTTCCCTTTAGTCACTACTTGATAACGCTCTAACAATTGTAAAATACCATAAGGGGTTGCAGGAATAAAAGATTCCATCTCCAATGCCATTCGACCAAAATTTTCAGGATGAAAACCATCAACATCTTTAGCTGGATTTACAGCATTTAATACTTTTTGCTCATCGATATGTTTAGGCAAGGGTAATTGAACAATAAAGCCATCAATATTATTATTTTCGTTTAAATCTTGAATGATTTTCAATAACTCTTCCTCAGATGTTGTTTCTGGTAATTCTACTAAAGTAGAATTAAACCCAACACGTTCACAAGCTTTTACTTTAGATCCAACATAGGTTAAACTAGCTCCATTTGAACCCACTAAAACTGCTGCCAAATGAGGAACTTTCTCACCAATCGCTATCATTTCGTTTACCGAAATAGTGATTTCATCTTTAATGTCATTAGCAGTTTTTTTACCATCTAATAGAACCATGTTGCTTGGGTTTTTTTAATTATTTAATTGCTGAGTATTATTGCATTCCTTTCATCGCTTGCATCATCTTGCGACTACCACCACCTTGCATCATCTTCATCATTTTACTCATTTGCTCGAATTGTTTCATTAATTGGTTAACTTCTTGCACAGAAGTTCCACTTCCTTTACCAATTCTTTTTTTACGACTTGCATTTATTAATGTTGGCTGACTTCTTTCTTCTGGAGTCATTGAATGAATAATTGCTTCTATTCCTTTAAAAGCGTCATCATCAATATCTACATCTTTCATAGCTTTTCCAGCTCCTGGAATCATTCCGATAAGATCCTTCATATTACCCATTTTCTTTACTTGCTGAATTTGTTTCAAAAAATCATCAAATCCAAATTGATTCTTTGCGATTTTTTTCTGAAGCTTTCTAGCTTCTACTTCATCAAATTGTTCTTGTGCTCTTTCAACCAACGAAACGACATCTCCCATCCCAAGGATACGTTCTGCCATCCTAGATGGATGAAAAACATCGATAGCCTCCATTTTTTCACCAGTACCAATAAACTTGATTGGTTTATTTACAATACTTTTAATTGAAATTGCAGCTCCACCACGAGTATCACCGTCTAATTTGGTTAAAATAACACCATCAAAATTTAGTCGATCATTAAATGTTTTTGCAGTATTAACAGCATCCTGACCTGTCATAGAATCCACTACAAACAATGTTTCTTCAGGTTGAATGGCCTTATGAATGTTTTCAATTTCTGTCATCATTACTTCGTCTACAGCTAAACGACCAGCGGTATCGACAATAACAACATTAAAGCCATTTTGTTTTGCGTGCGCAATTGCCTTTTGGGCAATATCTACAGGATTATTATTCCCTCGATCACTATACACTTCTATTCCTATTTGATCCCCAACCACGTGCAACTGATCAATAGCAGCAGGACGATATACATCACAAGCTACTAATAACGGGTTTTTAGATTTTTTAGATTTTAGGTAATTCGCTAATTTTCCTGAAAAAGTAGTTTTACCACTACCTTGTAGACCAGACATCAAAATTACAGATGGAGCACCACTTAAATTGATACCTGCAGTATCACCACCCATAAGTTGAGTAAGCTCATCTTTAACCAACTTAACCATTAATTGGCCTGGCTGAAGTGCGGTAAGTACATTTTGACCTAAAGCATCCTGTTTTACTTTATTGGTAAATTCTTTTGCTATTTTAAAATTAACATCGGCATCTAACAATGCTCGCCTAACTTCCTTTAAAGTTTCAGCAACATTAACTTCTGTTATACTTCCTTGCCCCTTAAGAACATGAAGGGCTTTGTCTAATTTTTCGCTTAAATTATTGAACATGGACTTGCAAAATTTTATATAATACTACCTTTTTTGGCAGAAGATTTACAAAGATAACAATTGAGCAAGTAGTTACAAACTATTTTTAATGCTCATGTAAACATTAAAGAAACTTATTTAATTTTATTAATCATAAAAAAAACAATTCATTTTAAAATTTCTGCCTATAATGACTTATTTTTAACATTCAAATTATGAAAAACAGATCAGCAAAAGAAGTTTTCAAAAAAAAAGCACCCTCATTCTTGTCACCACTAGAAGCTTTTTTATATTGGGAAAAAGAAATTCCCAATCACCTCTTTTTACAACAGCCCATTAATGGTAAACTTATAAAATACACTTATGGAGAAGCTGGAAAAGAACTAAGGAAGGTAGCTTTAAAATTACAAAGTCTAGGGTTAGAGAAGAAAAGTCACATTGCACTGCTATCTAAAAATTGTGCTCATTGGATGATGTCAGATTTAGCAATAATGATGGCAGGATTTGTTTCTGTTCCTATCTATACTTCTTTAACCGCTAAAGCAATTTATCAAGTATTAACACATAGTGAGTCTAAAGCTATTATTATTGGTAAACTAGACGACTATGTTTCCATCAAGGAAGGAATACCATCGATTCCAAAAATAGGAATTGAATTGTATGGAATTCAAGAAGAATACAGTTGGGAAAATATCATACAATCGGAAACCTCAGAAATTACAATTAAGTTTCCAAAACTCTCAGACATACATACCATTATTTATACTTCAGGAACGTCTGGGAATCCTAAAGGAGTACTGCATAGTGTAGGGAATTTTATAAACAGTCTAAATACCATTCAAAAAATCATTAAGCTACCTAGTCACCCTAGATTATTCTCTTATTTACCTTTGGTTCATGTAGCAGAAAGGATTATTTGGACCTATGGTCTAACTATAGGTGCACAGTTTAGTTATCCAGAATCATTAAAAACCTTTGCAAAAGATTTAGAAAAATCGCAACCCCATGCGTTTTTTGGAGTCCCAAGAATTTGGGTAAAATTTCAAGAAATTATCACATCAAAATTATCTCAAAAAAAGTTAGATTGGCTTTTAAAAACTCCTATAATTAAGGACATAGTAATAGCTAAACTTAAACAAAAATTAGGATTAAAAAACAGCGAAATTATTATTTCAGGAGCAGCTCCAATATCCAAAGATGTGCTCCATTGGTTTAAGACTATTGATATAGAAATTTCTCAAATTTACGGAATGACTGAAGATTGTTGTGTCTCACATTTTAATACACCTCCTCACAATAAAATAGGAACCGTAGGAAAGGCTTTACCTGGAGTAAGAACAAAAATAACTAGTGAAGGAGAGATTTGTATCAAAAATAATTGTCTAATGAAAGGCTATTTTAAAAACCCTGAATTAACCGCAAAAATATTTGATAAAGATGGTTATTTAAAAACCGGTGATAAAGGAGTATATGATTCAGAAGGTAATTTAACAATCACAGGAAGAATAAAAGATCAATTTAAAACGGATAAAGGGAAATATATAGATCCATCACCTATAGAATTAGAACTTTCTAAAAACATCAATATAGAACAAGTATGTATAGTAGGTAGTGGATTACCTCATCCTATAGCATTAATTACAATTTCAGAAATTGGCAATTCTAATACTTCACTTGAATTATCTAATAGTATAATGAATACTATTAATCAATTAAATAGTCAATTAGAAAATCACGAGAAAATAAAAAGAGCCGTTGTCTTTAAAACTCATTGGACTATAGAGAACAATTTCTTAACTCCTACTTTAAAGCTAAAAAGGAATTTAATTGAGCTTGATAATGAACATAATTATTTAACATGGTACCATGATGAAAAAGTGGTTATCTTTAAAAATAATTAAAAAACAAATAGAATGTCTGTAGCAATTATAACAGCAATAGTAGCAGGATGTTTAGTTTCCATTGGAGTAGCCCTCTGGCTAATTTTAGCTAAGAAGAAAAATGGTTTATATATTACATCCTTTCAGGAACTTCAATTCCCAACAAATTAAAAGCAGTTTTAATTACATCTGAAACCGCTTTAGAAAGTTGTATCCTAAAACTTTTTTCTTCATTATTATCTGATCCTAATATAGAAACGTTTTGGTAAAAAGAATTAAAAGACTTTACCAATTCATAGGTGTAATTTGCAATTAATGCTGGACTGTATTGAACCCCAGCTAGCTGAATAGCCTCAGGAAATAACTGTAATTGTTTTATCAATTCCTTTTCTTTTGGATGCAATTTTAATAAATTACTTACTTCCGTTTGTGTTTCTGCTTTTCGTAAAATTGATTGAATGCGAGCATAGGTATATTGTATAAACGGTCCTGTATTCCCTTGGAAATCTACACTTTCTTCAGGATTAAATAAAATTCGCTTTTTAGGATCTACTTTTAATATATAATATTTTAAAGCTCCTAATCCGATGGTTTTGTGTAAACCTTCTTTTTCTTCTTCCGAGAAATCGTCGATTTTCCCTAACTCTTCACTGATTTTTTTAGCCGTTTGAGCCATATCAGAAATTAAGTCATCTGCATCTACCACTGTTCCTTCACGGGATTTCATTTTCCCAGAAGGCAAGTCTACCATGCCATAACTTAAATGAAATAAATTTTCTGCCCATTGATAGCCTAATTTCTTTAAGATTAAAAACAACACCTTAAAATGGTAATCTTGTTCATTGCCTACGGTGTAAATCATACCCGTAATTTCAGGATAATCTTTTACACGTTGAATCGCGGTACCAATATCTTGTGTCATATATACCGCTGTTCCATCACTTCGCTGTACTATCTTTTCGTCCAATCCATCATCGGTTAAATCGCACCAAATAGAACCGTCTTCTTTTTGAAAAAACACATCCTTAGACAGCCCATCTTTTATAACTTCCTTACCTAAAAGATAAGTATTACTTTCATAATATAACTTGTCAAAATCTACTCCCAGAGATGCATAGGTTTTATCAAACCCTTCATATACCCAACTATTCATAGTTTTCCAAAGCGAAACAGTTTCTTCATCTCCAGCTTCCCACTTGATCAGCATTTCTTGTGCTTTGATTAATGAAGGCGCTTTTAATTTCGCTTCCTTTTCAGAAAAACCCTCGGCAAGCAATTGAGCAATTTCCTTCTTGTATACTTGATCAAATTTTACATAATAATTACCAACTAACTTATCTCCTTTTAAACCGGATATTTCTGGTGTCTCTCCATTTCCGTAGGTTTTCCAAGCCAGCATACTTTTACAAATATGAATTCCACGGTCGTTAACAATTTGAGTTTTATATGCTTTTTTGCCAGAGGCTTTTAAAATTTCAGCTACTGAATATCCCAATAAAATATTTCGGATATGACCAAGATGTAAAGGTTTATTCGTGTTTGGCGAGGAATATTCCACCATTATGGTTTCTTCTTCTCCAGTTACTTTACCAAATTTCGAATAATCGGAAGTCTCCTTAAAAAAGTTTAAAAAGTAAGAATCACTAAATACTACATTCAAAAACCCTTTTACCACATTAAAACGGATCACTTCTTTTACGTTTGCTACCAAAAAATCTCCAATAGACTGACCAATCTTTACTGGATTTCCTTTTACGACTCTTAGCATTGGAAAAACAACTACCGTAATATCACCTTCAAACTCTTTGCGAGTAGCCTGAAATTCTACACTTTCTAAATCTACTTTGTATAGCTGACTTATGGCCTTTTTAATATGTATTTCGAGCGTTGCTTGAAGCGTCATTGTCTTGAATTTAAAAATGTAAAGATAGCAGAAAATTGGTTTGTTTTATCTTCAATTTACAAACTCTTAATTAATAGATTTAAGATTTTAATTCTTTTTAAGATAATCAATTTTATTAGTTTTTTGGTAAAAATATTTCTGCCATCATACAGCGAGCACTTCCTCCTCCACAGGTTTCAATAGTATTTAAATCACTATGAATAATGGTACTATTTTTTTCAATACTCCTAATTTGTTCTGGAATTAAACTATGATAAGCAGCTGAACTCATGACCATAAAATTATGGTTATTAGCTCCTTTAACCTGTAACATATTTCCAGCAAATTGTTGCATTTGTGATTCGGAGATTTTTACAACTTCTTTACCATCTTCTTTTAGGTTTTGAATAAGCATTTTCTTTTCAGACTTATTGTCAATAGAGTCTAAACAGATCACAGCGATGTTTTCACCAAGAGCCATCAATACATTGGTATGATAAATAGGTAATCGGTGTCCTTTTATCGTTTGGTTGGCCGTAAAAATAACAGGATCATATTCAAAATCTTCACAAAACTCAATTACTAAATCTTCATCAGCCCTAGGTGACAGAGCACAATAGGCTTTTCGGTTTACTCTATCTAATATCAAACTACCTGTACCCTCTAAAAAAAGACCTTCTTGTTCTGCACTGGTATAATCAAAAAGACTATTAATAATAAATCCTTCTTTTTCTAATCTAATTAAAATATCCTCTCTTCTTTCTCTGCGCCTATTTTCTGCAAACATAGGATACAAACCAACATCTCCATTTTCGTGAAAACTCACCCAATTATTAGGGAAAATAGAATCTGGAGTTTCCATTTCTAAAATATCCTCTTCTACAATAACCTCCACTCCAACTGCGCGCAGTTTTACAACAAAAACATCAAACTCTTTTTGAGCTTTGGCATTAATTACAACATCACTTAAATTCAAATTCTCTTGAAAATAGTTGTTTACAGCAGTTTGTTCATTCATTCGATACGCCACCGGACGAATCATTAAAAGAGTATTGGTGATTTGTTTCATTAAAATGATAATTAAAAAAATTAATCTCTCACGAGGGGCATTGTAGAACAACGTAATAATCCTTCTTGCTTTGATATTTCACCGTAAAAAACCTCTTCTACAATAAAATCTTGAGACCTAAGCCAAGAATTGAGACGCGTAAAACTTCTTTCAGAAATAATTATTTCTGGAGATATAGAAAATATATTACTATTCATATGGTACATTTCATCTTTACTAATATGAAAACAGTTTTCTTTACCAAAAAAATTAATCAACCATTCATATTCCTCTTGCTCTAAAAAAGCTTCTTTGTGAATAATACATTTACCTTTTCCTAGTGGTTGAAAACAACAATCTAGATGAAGTGCGTTATCCCTAGCTATGGTATTAGATTTTCGCAAGTTAAATGAAACTATTTTTTTTGTTGGAAATAAATCTTCTAAACATTTTACGGCAACCATATTTGTTCTTGCTGTTATAAAATCTTCATAATCGTTTCCTCTATAAGTGCCTACAAAAATATAATCGTTCCATGGCATTACATCTCCACCTTCTATATGAGCTTCTTTTGGTAAAAAAATAATTTTATTTTTATCTATTTGTGAACAAAGATATTGTATGGCTTCAATTTCTTTATCTCTGTCTGGCAGAATATTTGAGACAATCATTTTATCATCAATTATAAATGCAATATCTCTAGAAAAAATCTGATTATAACCTATTATTTTATCAGGTCGATAAACCTTTACATCGTACTTTTTAAAAACTTGATAAAGAGATTCTATTTCCTTTACCATATCAATTTCTTTTGGATAGGTTCCGGATTTAATATGCTCAGCAGATTTCGGATCATAGGCATCTTCCAACTTAGGAATAGGACCATTTGAATTAGCGATTCCGAGCACTACAGATCTTAACCTAGAAGTTTCGTTAGTAATATTTAAGTTTATCATATAACAAATATAAAAAAAGCACTTTCTATTGAAAGTGCTTTTTTAAAAAACATAGTATTTATCTATCTTTTTTTTAAAGGTATAAAATTACGATGTGTTTCTCCAATATAAATTTGCCTTGGTCTCCCAATAGGTTCTTTACGTAAACGCATTTCTCTCCATTGTGAAATCCAACCTGGTAATCTTCCTAAGGCAAACATTGGTGTAAACATGTCTGTTGGTATACCCAGAGCTCTGTATATAATTCCTGAATAAAAATCTACGTTTGGATATAATTTTCTATCCACAAAATAGGGATCTTCTAGCGCCTCTTTTTCTAATCCTTTAGCAATATCTAAGACAGGATCTTCGATTCCTAACTCATTTAAAACTTCATCTGCTGCAACTTTTATAATCTTTGCACGTGGGTCAAAGTTTTTATATACACGATGTCCAAAACCCATTAAACGAAATGAATCTTCTTTGTCCTTAGCTTTTGCCATGTACTTTTTAGTATCTCCATCATCTTCTTTAATAGCTTCTAACATCTCTATTACTGCTTGGTTGGCTCCTCCGTGAAGCGGTCCCCATAATGCATTAATTCCGGCAGAAATCGAAACAAATAAGCCTGCATTTGACGAACCTACAATTCGCACCGTCGAGGTGGAACAGTTTTGCTCGTGGTCAGCATGTAGAATTAATAATTTATTTAATGCACTAACCACAATTTCATTTGATTCATACTCCGCAGCAGGTTTTTTAAACATCATCTTTAAAAAATTATCGACATAGCCCAATGAATTATCGCCATAGTCCAAGGGTAAACCAGCATGTTTTCTATAAGTCCAAGCTGCTAAAACCGGAAATTTTCCTAGAATTCTAACAATTGCATTGTACATTTCTTCTTCAGAATCTACATTAACTGAAGCAGGATTAAATGCTACTAAAGCACTTGTCAATGAAGACAATACTCCCATTGGATGCGCACTTTTCGGAAAACCATCTAAGATTTTCTTTACATCTTCATCTACATGAGCTTGATCTTTAATATCATCGTGAAATTTTGTCAATTCTTCAGCAGTAGGTAATTCACCAAAAATTAATAAGTAAGCAACTTCTAAAAAGTTAGCTTTTTCAGCTAATTCTTCTATAGAATATCCTCTATAACGAAGAATTCCTTTTTCACCATCTAAAAATGTAATTGCACTTTCACAAGAACCTGTATTCTTAAATCCAGGATCAATGGTTGTAATACCACCTGTGATACCCCTCAGAGTTTTTATATCGATTGCTAATTCATTTTCAGTTCCTTCAATAATAGGAAATTCATACTTTTTACCGTCTACTTCGATGGTTGCTTTTCTTGACATTTATAATGTTTTTTTTAATTTTTTAAAAGTAGGCGAAGTTACAAAAAAACGTTGGTTTTTGAGCCTCAATTTCTTAATAAATTAACACACAATACAAACTTTTAAGTCTTTATTATATTTTAATAGTAGCTCCAAAAAAAAGTCCGAGTTAATTAAAACTCGGACTTCTTATTCATATTAAAATAGGTTTAATTAAACTTTAAAAGCATTTCTTTGAGGATAATAAGCAATGTCTCCTAATTGTTCTTCTATACGCAATAATTGATTGTATTTTGACATGCGGTCACTACGAGACATCGATCCTGTTTTGATTTGACCACAATTAAGTGCTACTGCTAAATCTGCGATGGTATTGTCTTCCGTTTCACCAGATCTATGTGACATTACAGAAGTATAACCAGCATGATGGGCCATCTTAACAGCTGCAATAGTTTCTGATAAAGTTCCAATTTGATTTACTTTTATCAAAATTGAATTTGAAATTCCTTCCTTAATTCCCCTTGACAAACGCTTTACGTTGGTAACAAAAAGATCATCACCTACCAACTGAGTGGTATCACCAATTAGATCTGTTAAATATTTCCAACCATCCCAATCATCTTCATCCATTCCGTCTTCGATTGAAATTATAGGATAATTTTTAGCCAATTCAGCAAGGTATTCTGCTTGTTCTTTTGAAGTTCTTATTTTACCAGAATTTCCTTCAAATTTACTATAATCATAATTGCCATCAACATAAAATTCTGCCGCAGCACAATCTAAAGCAATCATAATTTCATCTCCAAAATTATAACCTGCATTAGTGACTGCTTGAGCAATAGTATCTAAGGCATCTTCTGTTCCATCTAAAGCTGGTGCAAAACCACCTTCATCTCCCACTGCTGTACTTAAATTTCTATGGTGCAATACCTTTTTCAAATGATGAAAAATTTCACTTCCCATTTTAATTGCTTCTGAAAAATTCGCAGCTTTTACCGGTATAATCATAAACTCCTGAAATGCAATAGGTGCATCGCTATGAGAACCTCCATTAATAATATTCATCATAGGCACGGGCAATGTTTTAGCACTAACTCCACCCACGTAACGATATAATGGCATTCCTAATTCTAAAGCTGCTGCATGAGCCGCTGCTAATGATACTCCTAAAATAGCATTCGCCCCTAATAAAGACTTATTAGGAGTGCCGTCTAAATCAATCATAATTTGATCGATAGTTTCTTGCTCAAAAACAGAAACTCCTAATAGTGTGGAAGCAATTTTATTATTTACATTTTCAACTGCTTTTAACACTCCTTTACCCATATAGTCTTTTCCTCCATCACGTAATTCTACAGCTTCATGTACTCCTGTTGAAGCACCTGAAGGAACAGCGGCTCTTCCTAAAAAACCATTTTCAGTAACTACATCTACTTCTATTGTAGGATTTCCTCTAGAATCAAAAATTTGTCTAGCATGTATATCTATTATTATGCTCATACCTATTGTTATTTGTATTTTTTAATATTGTTTATAAATTGATCAAAAAGATACCTAGAATCATGTGGTCCTGGGCTTGCTTCTGGATGATATTGAACAGAAAATACTGGTTTATTTTTCATTTTTATTCCTGCAACCGTATGGTCATTTAAATGAACATGGGTTATTTCAATTTCTGTATTCTTTTCAGTTTCTTCTCGATTAATAGCAAATCCATGGTTTTGAGAAGTAATTTCTCCTTTACCTGTTTGAAGGTTTTTAATAGGATGATTAATACCACGATGCCCATTATGCATTTTATAGGTAGAAATACCATTTGCCAAGGCCAATACTTGATGTCCTAAGCAAATTCCAAAAATTGGTTTCCCAGTTGCAATAGCAGCTTGAGTAGTGCTAATGGCTTGAGTCAAAGGCTCTGGATCTCCCGGACCATTTGACAGAAAGTATCCGTCTGGGTTAAAGGAATTTAATTCCTCAAAAGTAGCATCGTATGGAAATACCTTTATATAACAATCTCTTTGAGATAAATTTCTTAATATGTTCTTTTTAATACCAATATCTAATGCAGCAATTTTAAAAGTAGCATTTTCTTCTCCAAAATAATAAGGCTCTTTAGTAGAGACTTTAGAAGCCAATTCCATGCCTTTCATATTTGGAATTTCTGCCAATTGCTTTTTCAAGCTATTTATATTTTCAATATCGGTAGTAATCACTGCGTTCATAGCGCCATTGTCACGAATATAAGCCACTAAGGATCTTGTATCCACATCAGCGATAGCCAATAGGTTATTTTTATCTAAAAAGGTCGCTAACGAATCGTTTGCAAGGTCTCTAGAATAATGATAACTAAAATTTCGGCAAATCAAACCTGATATTTTTATAGAATCAGATTCAATTTCATTTTCAGCAACTCCATAATTTCCAATATGGGCGTTGGTCGTAACCATTAGCTGCCCAAAATAAGAGGGATCGGTAAATATTTCTTGATAACCGGTCATACCGGTGTTAAAACACGCTTCTCCAAAAACGGTACCTTCTTTTCCTCCGACAGATTTACCATAAAAAATGGTTCCATCTGCTAATAATATTAAAGCTTTTTTTCTATTTTGATATTTCATATTTTAAAAATATTTTACAAAAATACTTTAAATGATATTATTATAATAATTTCGTTTTTAGAATTTGTAAACAAATAACTTTTAATCAAAAAAAAAGATAAACTTTTAAAGTTTATCTTTTTTTTTATTTAAAATAAAATTTCATTTATTCTTCTTCTTTCTTAGCTTCAGTTGGAACTACAACAGGAGCTACAACATTTGAAACACCTCGACGGCTACGACGAGTACTTTTCTTTTTAACTGCTTTACCTGCATTATAAATTTCATTGTAATCTACTAATTCGATCATTGCCATATCAGCATTATCTCCTAAACGATTACCTAGTTTAATAATACGTGTATAACCTCCTGGACGATCACCAACTTTTACAGAAACATCTTTAAAAAGTTCAGTTACTGCTTCTTTTTGACGAAGTCTTGCCATTACAATACGACGACTATGTGTCGTATCAAGTTTAGACTTAGTTATTATAGGCTCTACAAATTGTTTTAAAGCTTTTGCTTTAGCAACTGTCGTATTTATTCTTTTATGTTCAATTAGGGAACATGCCATATTAGCCAACATTGACTTTCTATGTGCTGTTTTTCTACCTAAATGATTTACTTTTTTTCCGTGTCTCATGACATTTTGTTTTAATCATCATCTTGCGTCTACTCATTTTGAGGAGCAAAATATGATGTATTAATCTTTATCTAATTTATACTTTGAAAGGTCCATTCCGAAATTTAATCCTTTTATATCAACTAGTTCTTCTAGTTCTGTAAGCGATTTTTTTCCAAAATTTCTAAATTTCATCAAATCATTTTTGTTAAAAGAAACTAAATCTCCAAGAGTATCTACTTCAGCAGCTTTTAAACAATTCAAAGCTCTTACTGAAAGATCCATATCTATCAATTTAGTTTTTAACAACTGTCTCATGTGAAGTGATTCTTCATCATAAGTTTCAGTTTGTGCAATTTCGTCAGCTTCTAAGGTAATTCTTTCGTCACTAAATAACATAAAGTGGTGAATTAATGTTTTAGCTGCCTCAGTTAAAGCATCTTTAGGATTAATTGATCCATCAGTAACAATTTCGAAAACTAATTTTTCGTAATCTGTTTTTTGTTCTACACGAAAATTTTCAATGCTATACTTAACATTTTTAATTGGTGTGTAAATTGAATCTATAAAGATTGTTCCAAAAGGAACTCCTGCCTTTTTATTTTCTTCAGCTGGAACATATCCCCTACCTTTTTCGATAGTGATTTCCATATTAAAATTAACTTTAGGATCCATATTACAAATAACCATGTCTGGATTCAATACTTGAAAACCAGAGATGTGTTTTTGAAAATCTCCTGCGGTTAATTGTTCTGCACCTGAAATAGAAACAGTAACTGTTTCGTTGTCTACTTCGTCAATTTGTCTTTTAAAACATACTTGTTTTAAGTTCAAGATTATCTCTGTAACATCCTCAACAACTCCTGCAATAGTAGAAAACTCATGATCTACTCCTTCAATTCTAATTGAAGTAATTGCAAAACCTTCTAACGATGAAAGTAGTACTCTCCTTAAAGCGTTACCAACTGTTAGTCCATAACCAGGCTCTAAAGGACGGAATTCGAATTTACCTTCGAAATCTGTCGAGTCGATCATAATAACTTTATCGGGCTTTTGAAAACTAAATACTGCCATAATGTAACTGTGTGTTTTAATTATTTTGAATATAATTCAACAATAAACTGTTCGTTTATGTTTTCTGGTATTTGAATACGCTCAGGCTTAGAAACAAAAGTTCCTCTTTTTATTGCATTGTCCCAAGTAATCCATTCGTAAACGTGACTTGCATTAGCTAATGAAGTTTCAATTGCTTCTAGTGATTTAGATTTTTCTCTTACACCTACGGTATCACCAGGTTTTAGTTGATAAGAAGCAATATTTACTTTTTCTCCGTTTACTAATATGTGACGGTGAGAAACTAATTGTCTTGCAGCACTTCTACTAGGAGCGATTCCCATACGGAAAACTACATTATCTAGACGGGATTCACATAATTGCAATAGTATTTGTCCAGTAATTCCTTTTGAAGCAGTTGCTCTTTTAAACATATTCCTGAATTGTCGCTCTAAAATACCATAGGTATATTTAGCTTTTTGCTTTTCAGCTAATTGGATTGCGTATTCAGATTTTTTTCCTCTACGACGGTTATTACCGTGTTGCCCAGGAGGGTAATTTCTTTTTTCGAAGTTTTTATCATCTCCGAAAATAGCTTCACCAAACTTACGGGCTATTTTAGTTTTTGGACCAGTATATCTTGCCATTTCTATTTTTTTTTGAAGGGATTTTCAAATTAAGGTCTTATACTTATCCTTTGATAATCTTAATCCTTCAGTTTATACTTATTAATAATTTTTTATAAAAAGTTTCTGGGTATATTCAGAATTAAACTCTTCTTCGTTTTGGAGGTCTACATCCATTATGTGGCATTGGTGTAACATCAATAATTTCAGTTACTTCAATACCTGCATTATGAATAGATCTAATAGCAGATTCTCTACCATTACCTGGACCTTTTACATATACTTTTACTTTACGTAAACCTTCTGCATGTGCAATTGCTGCACAATCTTCAGCTGCTAATTGAGCTGCGTATGGAGTGTTCTTTTTAGAACCTCTAAAACCCATTTTTCCAGCTGATGACCAAGAGATTACATCTCCTTTTTTATTTGTCAACGAAATTATAATGTTATTAAATGAAGCAGTAACGTGAGCTTGGCCCACTGCTTCTACATTAACTTTTCGTTTTTTCGTACTAGTTTTTGCCTTTGCCATATCTCTAGTGTTTATTTAGTTGCTTTTTTCTTGTTAGCAACAGTTTTACGTTTTCCTTTTCTAGTCCTTGAGTTATTCTTAGTACGTTGCCCTCTTAATGGAAGACCTGTTCTATGACGAATACCTCTATAACATCCAATATCCATTAATCGCTTAATGTTTAATTGAATTTCACTACGTAATTCACCTTCGATGGTAATTGCTCCAACAGTATCACGAATTTTTCCGATTTCTTCATCAGTCCATTCATTTACTTTTTTGTTTTCGTCTACACCAGCATTTTTTAGTATTTCTTTAGCACGGCTATCACCAATACCAAAAATATACGTTAACGCGATTACACCCCTTTTTTGTTTTGGGATATCTACACCTGCGATTCTTGCCATAACTTATCCTTGTCTTTGTTTGAACCTAGGGTTCTTTTTGTTAATAACATATAATCTGCCTTTTCTGCGAACTATTTTGCATTCGGCACTTCTCTTTTTAATAGATGCTCTTACTTTCATAATAACTTAATATCTATAAGTGATTCGAGCCTTTGATAAATCATAAGGACTCATTTCTAGTTTAACTTTATCTCCTGGTAATAATTTTATATAGTGCATACGCATTTTACCAGATATATGCGCTGTAACGATATGTGCATTTTCTAACTCTACGCGAAACATTGCATTTGACAATGCTTCCGTAATTGTTCCATCTTGTTCTATAGCGGGTTGCTTTGCCATTATGCTACTGCTTTTCTATTTTTTCCTGTTTTCATTAAACCGTCATAATGACGATTTAATAAATATGAATTGATTTGTTGCATGGTATCAATCGCAACACCCACCATAATTAATAGTGAGGTTCCTCCATAAAATAATGCCCAACCTTGTTGAATACCAAATACTTTTACAGCGATTGCAGGGAATATTGCAATACCAGCTAAAAATATAGATCCAGGCAATGTTATTTGTGACATAATATTGTCCAACAAATCTGCGGTATCCGTACCAGGTTTTATTCCAGGAATAAATCCTCCACTACGCTTTAAATCATCAGCCATTTTGTTTGTTGGGACAGTAATAGCAGTATAGAAATAGGTAAAAATAATTATCAATACCGCAAACAATACATTGTACCAAAGTCCAAACATATCACTAAAATTAACTTGCATCCATTGTCCAACGTTTGAGTCTTTCATAAATGATGCTGCTCCAATTAGTCCAGGTACAAACATAATTGCTTGTGCAAAGATAATAGGCATAACACCAGAGGCATTTAGTTTTAGAGGAATAAATTGTCTAGCTCCAAAAATATTTTTCTCGTAGCTACCGCTTGCAGTTCTCCTTGCATATTGTACAGGGATTTTACGAACAGCCATTACTAACATGATAGAAGCTAAGATAATAACAAACCATATTACTAACTCAATAAGTATCATAATCATACCACCATTTGATTCCATTACTCTAGAGGCAAACTCTTGAGCAAAAGATTGTGGTAATCTAGCGATTATACCTACCATAATTAATATAGAGATACCGTTTCCAATACCTTTATCTGTGATTTTCTCTCCTAACCACATTGCAAATACACAACCAGTAACAAGTATAATAGTAGATGAAACATAGAACATAGTTGTTTGTCCTATTATAAACGCTTCAACAGGAACTCCTAAAGCTGGTAAGCCTATTAAGTAAGTAGGTGCTTGAAGCAAACAAATACCGATGGTTAACCATCTAGTAATTTGATTGATCTTTTTCCTACCACTTTCTCCTTCTTTTTGTAATTTCTGTAAATAAGGAATTGCTATTTGCATTAATTGAACTACAATCGACGCAGATATATAAGGCATAATACCCAATGCAAAAACTGAAGCATTGGAAAAAGCTCCACCTGTAAAGGCATTTAAGAGGCCAAAAATACCTTGACCATCTCCACCAACAACTGCTGTTAGTTTAGAAGCATCAATTCCTGGCAACACAACTTGTGCTCCAAAACGATACACTAACAAAAGTCCTAGTGTAAGAAGGATACGGTTACGTAGTTCTTCTATTTTCCAAACATTTTTTAAGGTTTCAATAAATTTCATCCTTATAATAAATTAAAATGTTATTACTTCACCTCCAGCTTTTTCAATTGCTGCTTTAGCAGAAGCTGAAAATTTATTTGCTGTAACTGTCAATTTTGACTTTAACTCTCCTCTTCCTAATATCTTAAGTAATTCGTTTTTTCCAACTAAACCTAAATCTACAAAAGTATCAAAATCAATAGCACCTTTTATTTTTTTATCGTCAACAAGTTCTTGAAGTTTATCAAGATTTACTGCTTGGTATTCTTTTCGGTTTATATTGGTAAAACCAAATTTAGGAACACGACGTTGTAATGGCATTTGCCCACCTTCAAATCCTAATTTCTTAGAATATCCAGAACGAGACTTCGCACCATTATGACCACGTGTCGCAGTTCCTCCTTTTCCTGAACCTTGTCCGCGACCTACTCGCTTGCCTTGATTTTTTACCGAACCTGCTGCCGGTTGTAAGTTACTTAAATTCATAATTTCTTATTTCTTAATTAGCTTCTACTGAAACTAAATGATTAACTTTTCTTATCATACCTAAAATACTTAAGGTATCTTCATGTTCAACAGTCTGACCCATTTTATGAAGACCTAAAGATTCAAGTACTCTTTTTTGGTTTTGAGTACGATTAATCGCACTACGCACCTTAGTTACTTTGATTTTTGCCATCTTACTTAATGTTTATCCTTTAAATAATTTCTCTAAAGAAATTCCTCTTTGTTTTGCAATAGTTTGAGCACTTCTCATTTGTAAAAGAGCATCAAAAGTTGCTTTCACTACATTATGTGGATTCGAAGATCCTTGAGACTTCGATAGTACATCATGTACACCAACTGCCTCTAATACAGCACGAACAGCTCCACCAGCAATAACTCCTGTACCAGCAGAAGCTGGTAATAAGTTAACTCTAGCTCCGCCATATTTACCTTTTTGTTCATGGGGTAATGTAGCCTTGTTTAAAGGTATGCGAACTAAGTTTTTCTTAGCATCCTCTATTGCTTTAGCAATAGCACTTGCAACATCTTTCGATTTTCCAAGTCCTTGACCTACTACTCCGTTTTCATCACCTACTACAACAATAGCTGAAAATCCAAAGGTTCTACCCCCTTTTGTTACTTTAGTTACACGTTGAACCCCTACTAAACGGTCTTTTAAATCTAGACCTCCTGGTTTAACTAACTCTACGTTTTTATAATCTTGATACATATTTCTTAGAATTTTAGTCCGCCTTCGCGAGCTCCTTCAGCTAATGATTTTACTCTTCCATGGTAAAGATAACCGCCTCTATCGAAAGTAATACTTTCAAATCCAGCTTTAATTGCTTTATCAGCAATTACTTTACCTACTAATTTAGCAGCATCTACTTTATTTGCTTTAGATGCGTCTATATCCTTATCTCTTGAAGATGCAGCAGTAATAGTTACTCCATTTACATCGTCAATAAGTTGAGCATATATTTCTTTATTACTTCTGAAAACTGCCAAACGAGGACGTTGTGTTGTTCCAGAAACTGTTTTTCTGATTCTAAAACGTAAACGTTCTCTTCTATCTGTTTTTGATAATGCCATAACTTTATTTGTTATGCAGATTTACCTGCTTTTCTTCTTATTATTTCTCCTACAAATCTAATTCCTTTTCCTTTGTATGGTTCTGGTTTACGCATAGAACGAATCTTAGCGGCAACTTGACCAACCAATTGTTTGTCGTGAGAAGTTAATTTTATTTTTGGATTTTTTCCTTTATCAGAAATCGTTTCAACTTTAACTTCTGGGGCTATACTAATCACAATATTGTGAGAAAACCCAAGAGCTAAATCTAATTTCTGACCTTGATTAGAAGCACGGTAACCCACACCAACTAATTCTAGTTCTTTTGTCCATCCTTTGCTTACACCTTCAATCATATTATTGATTAAAGATCTGTATAAACCATGTTTAGACCTATCTTCTTTTGATTCTGATGTACGCTCTACAATAACCTTCCCTTCATCAATTTTCACTGTAACTCCTGAAAATTCTTGTGTTAATTCACCTAATTTTCCTTTTACAGTGACTACATTATCGTTAATATCGACTGTAATTCCTTCTGGGATTGCTACCGGGCTTTTACCTATTCTTGACATTTCTTTTTGTCTTTATTTTAGTATACGTAACATAATACTTCACCACCTACATTCTGAGCTTGAGCTTGCCTTCCTGTCATTACTCCGTGAGAAGTAGAAACTATTGCAATTCCCAATCCGTTTAGAATTCTTGGTAGTTCTGAAGAACTAGAATACTTACGTAAACCTGGTTTACTAATTCGTTGTATTTTCTTAATTACAGGATCTTTAGTAAGTTTATCATATTTTAAAGCGATTTTAATAGTTCCCTGAGGTCCTTTATCGTCTTCAAACTTATAACTTAAAACAAATCCTTGATCAAATAAGATCTTTGTAATTTCTTTCTTAACATTTGATGCAGGAACATCTACTACTCTATGCCCAGCGTTTACTGCATTTCTAACTCTTGTTAGATAATCTGCTATTGGATCTATATTCATATTTTAATTTTGCGGATGTGGTTTTTACTTAGCGTTTCCAAAGTAAACCTACAACCAATTAATAGTATATTACCAAGATGCTTTTCTAACACCTGGGATTAAACCTTGATTGGCCATTTCACGGAATGTTACACGTGAAACACCAAACGTTCTCATATAACCTTTTGGTCTACCGGTTAGTTTGCAACGATTGTGCAAACGAACAGGTGAAGCGTCTTTTGGTAATTTTTGTAATGCTTGATAATCTCCAGCTTCTTTTAAAGCCTTACGTTTAGTTGCATACTTTGCTACCAATTTACGTCTCTTAACCTCACGGGCTTTCATTGATTCTTTAGCCATATTAGTTCTTTTTAAAAGGTAAACCTAATTCAGTTAATAATGATTTTGCTTCTTTATCAGTACCTGCTGAAGTAACAAAAGTGATGTTCATACCATCAATTTTCTTAATCTTATCGATATTGATTTCAGGAAAAATAATTTGTTCGGTAACTCCTAATGAGTAATTACCTCTTCCATCAAACCCTGTTGCTTTAATACCATTAAAATCTCTTACTCGAGGCAATGCGCTAGTAACAAGTCTATCTAAAAACTCATACATGCGCTCACCACGTAAAGTAACTTTTGCACCAATTGGCACACCTTTACGCAATTTAAAATTTGCAACATCTTTCTTAGAAATGGTTGCAACAGCTTTTTGCCCTGTTATATTTGTAAGCTCATCAACAGCATACTCTAATAGTTTCTTGTCTGCTACTGCAGCTCCAACACCACGAGACACAACAATGCGCTCTAATTTTGGAACCTGCATTACATTCGAGTAACCAAATTCTTCTTTAAGAGCTTCAATTACTCTGCTCTTATATTCCTCTTTAAGTCTTGGTAAATATGCCATAACTATAATACTTGATTCGATTTTTTTGTAAAACGTACTTTTTTCCCTTCTTCCATTCTATAACCAACTCTTGTTGCAGTTCCTGTTTTAGGATCTACTAGAGAAAGATTTGAGATATGTATAGCAGCTTCCTTTTTTACAATTCCACCTTGAGGATTAGTTGCACTAGGCTTCTCATGTTTGGAAACCATATTTACTCCTTCTACTATTGCTTTGTTCTTTTCAAGAATAACTTTCATCACCTTTCCTTCAGACCCTTTATGATCTCCGGCAGTAACAATTACTGTATCTCCTGATTTTATTTTAAGCTTTGCCATCTTTGTTTTCAATTTAAAGCACCTCGGGTGCCAATGATACAATTTTCATAAATTGCTTGTCACGAAGTTCTCTAGCAACCGGCCCAAATACTCGTGTTCCAATCATCTCTCCTTGTGGATTTAAAAGCACACAAGCATTGTCATCGAAACGAATATATGATCCGTCTGGTCTTCTCACTTCTTTCTTAGTACGAACAACTACCGCAGTAGCTACAGCTCCTTTTTTAATAGTCCCATTAGGTGTAGCGGCTTTTACTGCAACTACAATTTTGTCCCCTATGGAAGCATATCTTTTTTTGGTACCGCCTAACACACGAATTGTTAGTACTTCTTTAGCTCCAGTATTATCTGCAACTTTTAGTCTTGACTCTTGTTGTAACATACCTACTTAGCTCTATCAATTATTTCTACTAGTCTCCAACACTTGGTTTTACTTAAAGGACGTGTTTCCATGATCCTTACTTTATCCCCTTCGTTGCAGTCATTGGTCTCATCGTGCGCAACATATTTCTTTGTTTTTAGCACGAACTTTCCATACATTGGATGTTTTACTTTTTTTACTTCAGCAACTACAATAGACTTGTCCATTTTATTGCTAGTAACTACACCTATACGTTCTTTTCTTAAATTTCTTTTTTCCATCTTTCAGCTTGGTACTATTGTACTTCTCTTTTAGTTAGTTCAGTCGCAATTCTCGCTATGGCTCTTCTTTGGCCTTTTAGTTGAATTGGATTTTCCAACGGTGTTATGGCATGTGCCATTTTAAGATCAGAAAATGCTTTTCTCGAATCAGATAGCTTTTCTTGTAATTCCGCTGTTGATGCTTCTTTTATTTCAGATTGTTTCATAATAAATTAAGCTTGAAATGTTCTAGATACAATGAATTTTGTTTTTACTGGCAATTTTTGAGCTGCAAGACGCAATGCCTCTTTTGCAGTTTCAATAGGAACTCCAGATACTTCAAATAACATCCTTCCTGGTTTAACAACTGCTGCCCAATATTCTACAGCACCTTTACCTTTACCCATACGTACTTCAAGAGGTTTTTTAGTTATTGGTTTATCTGGAAATATCATTATCCAGATAGAACCCTCTCTTTTCATAAAACGAGTTGCAGCAATACGTGCAGCTTCTATTTGACGTGATGTCAAGAAATTTGAATCTAAAGATTTTATACCAAAAGTTCCAAACGCAAGTTGGTTTCCACGTCCGGCATTACCTTTCATTCTTCCTTTTTGCTGTTTTCGAAACTTTGTTCTTTTTGGTTGTAACATTTTATTCTATTTAAAAATTACTGTCTACGACGCGGTTTATTAGCACCACCTCGCTTATTGTTACCGCCTTTTCCACCTTTTTTGGCTAAGCCAACTAATGGAGAAAGCTCTCTTTTTCCGTACACTTCACCTTTCATTATCCATACTTTAATACCCAACCTACCATAAGTAGTGTGCGCCTCAACTAAAGCATAGTCAATATCGGCTCTAAATGTTGATAAAGGAATACGTCCATCTTTATAAGATTCAGAACGTGCCATTTCAGCTCCGTTCAAACGACCTGAAATTTGCACTTTTATACCTTCTGCATTCATACGCATTGCAGCAGTTATAGCCATCTTAATTGCACGACGGTATGAAATTCTATTTTCAATTTGCCTTGCAATACTAGATCCTACTAAATGCGCGTCCATTTCTGGTCTCTTAATTTCGTGGATGTTTATTTGTACATCTTTACCAGTAATTTTCTTAAGCTCCTCTTTTAGCTTGTCTACCTCTTGTCCACCTTTCCCAATAATAATACCAGGTCTAGCAGTAGTGATAGTAACGGTTACAAGCTTAAGCGTACGCTCAATAATTACCCTAGACACACTAGCTTTCTGTAAACGAGCATGAACATATTTTCTAATCTTGTCGTCTTCAGCTAATCTATCGCCGTAGTCGTTACCTCCATACCAGTTGGACTCCCATCCTCTAATGATACCTAAGCGATTTCCGATTGGATTTGTTTTTTGTCCCATTTATTAATTGCTTTGTGTGTTATCGTTAGCTGCAAGCACGAGTGTTACGTGATTGGAGCGTTTTCTAATTCTGTGTGCACGTCCTTGTGGTGCAGGTCTAAGTCTTTTTAACATAGCTCCACCATCCACTCGGATTTCTTTAACAAAAAGATCTGCATCTTCTATAGAAGCTTCTTCATTTTTTGCTTGCCAATTTGCAATGGCAGACAATAATAACGTCTCTAAACGACGAGAAGCTTCTTTAGGGCTAAACTTTAAAATATTAAGCGCTTTATTTATTTTTTCACCACGTACTAGGTCTGCAACTAATCGCATTTTCCTTGGTGACGTTGGGCAATTATTCAACTTAGCAAAGTACATTGTTTTCTTTGCTTCTTTGATTTGCTCCGCTCTTTCTCTTTTACGAACTCCCATGGCTTATTTTTTACCTTTGTTTTTTGCACCTTGATGACCACGGAATGATCTTGTCGGTGAAAATTCTCCTAATTTATGTCCTACCATATTTTCAGTAACATATACAGGAATAAATTGTTTTCCGTTATGTACTGCTATGGTTTGTCCAACAAAATCCGGAGTAATCATTGACGCTCTTGACCAGGTTTTGATCACAGTCTTTTTACTCGAATCAACATTTAGTTGAACTTTCTTATCTAATTTGTAATGAACGAAAGGTCCTTTTTTTAATGATCGTGCCATATCTTATTTCTTTCTACGTTCGATTATATATTTATTACTTGCCTTTGTTTTAGAACGGGTTCTAAATCCTTTTGCAGGAATACCGTTTCTAGAACGTGGATGACCACCAGAAGATTTACCTTCACCACCACCCATTGGATGATCGACAGGATTCATAACTACTGGTCTTGTACGAGGTCTTCTACCTAACCATCTTGATCTACCCGCTTTACCTGAAACTAATAACTGATGGTCACTGTTAGAAATAGCACCAATAGTTGCAGCACAAGTAATTAAAATTAAACGAGTTTCACCAGAAGGTAATTTAACAGTAGCGAACTTACCATCACGTGCCATTAATTGAGCGAACGCTCCAGCACTACGTGCTAAAACGGCTCCTTGACCCGGATGCAATTCAATACAAGATATGATTGTTCCTAATGGAATATTTTCTAATAACATGCAGTTCCCAATTTCTGGAGCAACTTTATCTCCTGAAACTATGTTCTGTCCAACTTTTAATCCACTTTGAGCAACTACATACCGCTTTTCACCATCTTGATAGTTTAATAAAGCGATAAATCCAGTACGATTTGGATCGTACTCTATAGAGGCAACTGTTGCAGGAACCCCTACTTTGTTACGTTTGAAATCGATTATACGATAACGTCTTTTATGACCACCACCTTTGTAGCGCATCGTCATTTTTCCTTGACTGTTTCTTCCCCCAGTTCTTTTAATCGGAGATAATAAACTTTTCTCCGGCTTATCAGTTGTAATGGCGTCAAATCCATTTACAACTCTAAATCGCTGTCCTGGGGTGATTGGTTTTAATTTTCTTACTGACATTTTTTGTCTAATTAATCTAAGCTAAACTTAGATGTTATTGTAAAAATCTATTGCATCACCTTCCGCCAACTGTACTATTGCTTTCTTAACTGCATTAGTTTTACCAGTTTGAATACCCGTCTTTGTATGACGAGTTTTTCTATCTGGGCGGACATTTAAAGTACGAACTTTAGTAACCGAAACTTCATAAGCAGCTTCCACCGCTTTTTTAATTTCTACCTTATTCGCCTTTGGATTAACTACAAAAGTATATCTGTTGAAATTTTCAACATCAGCCGTAGCTTTTTCTGTTATAATAGGTTTAATTAAGATATTCATTATTTCTAATTACTTAAGTTTGACTCGATTCCTTCCAATGAACTTTCAAACAACACAAGGCTGTTTGCATTCATTATTTTGTATGTACTTAAGTGAGAGTTAGTTAACACTTCAGTGCTTTTCAAATTACGAGACGACAAATATAGATTATTATTTGACTCTCCCAACACAAATAAAGATTTTTTAGCATCTAAGCCTAAAGACTTTAATACCGCTGTAAATTCTTTAGTTTTTGGTGAATCAAAATTAAGATCCTCTAATACAACTATTGCTTTTTCATTTGCTTTGATACTCAAGGCAGAACGACGCGCTAATCTTTTTAGATTCTTATTTAATTTAAAAGAATAATTCCTTGGTCTTGGACCAAACATTCTACCACCACCTCTAAAAACACCAGACTTGATACTACCCGCACGGGCTGTACCAGTTCCTTTTTGTTTCTTTATTTTTCTTGTACTACCAGTAATCTCTGCACGTTCTTTTGACTTGTGCGTACCTTGCCTTTGATTTGCAAGATATTGCTTTACGTCAAGATATAGCGCATGATTATTAGGCTCAATTCCAAACACATCTTTAGAAAGGTCTACCTTTCTACCTGTGTCTTTTCCGTTTTTATCTAATACTGCTACCTTCATTATTTCTGAATAGTTACATAAGCATTTTTTGCTCCAGGAATACATCCTTTAACAACAAGTAAGTTCTTTTCAGCAACTACTTTCAACACTCTTAGGTTTTGTACTTTTACTTTTTCATTACCCATTTGTCCAGCCATACGCATACCCTTAAATACTCTTGCAGGATATGAAGCTGCACCAATAGATCCAGGAGCTCTTAAACGATTGTGCTGACCGTGAGTCGCTTGACCTACACCAGCAAAACCATGACGTTTTACAACACCTTGAAATCCTTTTCCTTTTGAAGTTCCTGAAATATCAACGAACTCCCCTTCTTTAAAATGCTCCACTGTTATAGTGTCGCCTAAATTATAATCTTCTTCAAATCCTTGGAATTCTACGACTTTACGCTTAACAGCGCTTCCTGCTTTCTTAGCATGCCCTTGAGCAGCTTTTGTGGCAGTCTTTTTGTCATCGAAACCAAGTTGAAGAGCTTCATACCCGTCAGCTTCTTTAGTTCTGACTTGGGTAACAACACAGGGACCTGCTTCAATAACGGTACACGGCATATTCTTACCGTTTGCGTCAAAGATGCTAGTCATACCTATCTTTCTTCCAATTAACCCAGACATATTTATTATTTATTAATTATTAATTACTTACTCTTTTATTTAAAATATAGGATAAAAAAACAGGATTAAAATAAATTCAATCCTGAATATTATTTTTTTCCGTTTTTCCTTTGCATTCAAGCTCCAGACATGTTTTAAGCATTTGCTCATTGGTTAAATTCATATTATTGTTATGAATGTTAACCACTTCAACTTAAACTTTAATCTCTACTTCTACACCACTTGGTAATTCTAGCTTCATCAAAGCATCAATTGTTTTTGACGAAGAACTATAGATATCTAAAAGTCTTTTATAAGAACTTAATTGAAATTGTTCTCTACTCTTTTTATTTACATGCGGTGAACGCAATACGGTAAATATTTTTTTATGAGTTGGTAATGGAATTGGTCCCGTTACAACTGCTCCTGTGCTTTTTACAGTCTTAACAATTTTTTCAGCAGATTTGTCTACTAAGTTATGATCGTAAGATTTTAGCTTTATTCTAATTTTTTGACTCATTGCCTTAATATTAAGCGTTAACTGTTCCTCTTGCTGTTGCAATTACTTCTTCTGATATGTTAGAAGGAGTTTCTGCGTAATGTGAAAATTCCATTGTTGAAGTTGCTCTACCAGATGATAAAGTTCTTAAAGTTGTTACATATCCGAACATTTCAGATAATGGAACTGTAGCTTTAATTACTTTAGATCCCGAACGATCTCCCATGTCGCTTAATTGGCCACGACGACGGTTAAGATCTCCAACGATATCTCCCATATTTTCTTCAGGAGTAAGAACCTCTAATTTCATTATTGGCTCTAAAATTACAGCTCCTGCTTTTTTAGCAGCTGATTTAAAACCAAGTTTTGCAGCTAACTCAAATGATAACTGATCTGAATCCACATCATGGTAAGATCCATCTGTTAAAGTTACCTTCATACTATCTACCTCGAATCCAGCCAATGGACCATTTACCATAGCCATTTTAAATCCTTTTTCTACGGAAGGTATAAATTCTTTAGGAACATTACCTCCCTTTATTTTGTTTACGAATTCTAATCCTGTTTTTCCTTCTTCAGCTGGTTCTAGTGTAAATACAATATCTCCAAACTTTCCACGACCTCCAGATTGTTTCTTGTAGGTCTCTCTGTGATTAGCTTCACGTGTAATAGTTTCTTTATATTCAACCTGAGGTTTCCCTTGGTTAACTTCCACTTTGAATTCACGTTTTAAACGATCAACAATAATATCTAAGTGAAGCTCGCCCATTCCAGAAATAATTGTCTGTCCTGAGGCCTCATCTGTTCTAACTGTAAATGTTGGATCTTCTTCAGCAAGTTTTGCTAAAGCCATACCTAATTTATCAACATCCGCTTTAGTTTTTGGCTCCACAGCAATACCAATTACTGGGTCTGGGAAATCCATACTTTCTAAAACTATTGGATGTTTTTCATCAGATAATGTGTCTCCTGTTTTGATACTTTTAAATCCTACTGCCGCTCCAATATCTCCTGCTTCAATAAAATTAATAGCATTTTGTTTGTTAGCGTGCATTTGATAAATACGCGAGATACGTTCTTTTTTTCCGGAACGATTATTCAAGACATAAGAACCAGCATCTAATCTACCAGAATAAGCACGGAAAAAAGCAAGTCTTCCCACAAAAGGATCCGTCGCAATTTTAAATGCTAAAGCAGCAAACGGTTCATTTACGTCTGGCTTTCTTAGTTCTTCTTCATCAGTATCAGGGTTTGTTCCAACAATTGCCTCTTTATCAACCGGTGAGGGCAAATAACGACAAACTGCATCCAATAAAAACTGTACTCCTTTATTTTTAAAAGCTGAGCCACAAATCATAGGAATGATAGACATGTCCATTACCGCAGCACGAAGTGCAGCATGCACTTCATCTTCCGTAATTGAATCTTCATCTTCCATATATTTTTCTAGCAAATCCTCATCATAAGCAGCAACTTCTTCAATAAGTTTACCACGAAGGATTTTAGCTTCCTCTTTTAAATCTTCTGGTATTTCAACAACATCAAACTTGGCCCCCATACCTTCATCATGCCATACTATAGCTCTATTTTTAACTAGATCTACAATACCTTTAAAATCCTCTTCATCACCAATATTTAATACAATTGGAACTGCATTAGAACCTAGCATTTCTTTTACTTGCTTACAGACCATCATAAAATCAGATCCTTGACGGTCCATTTTATTTACAAAACCAATTCTTGGCACTTTGTAATTATCAGCAAGCCTCCAATTTGTTTCTGATTGAGGCTCTACACCATCAACAGCGCTAAATAAAAATACCAATCCATCAAGCACACGAAGTGAACGATTAACTTCAACCGTAAAATCTACGTGACCAGGAGTATCAATAATATTAAAGTGGTAATCTTTAGTATCTGGAAGCGCTTCTGCATTTTCCAATGGAAACTGCCAAGTACAAGTAGTTGCAGCAGATGTAATGGTAATACCTCTTTCCTGCTCTTGTTCCATCCAGTCCATAGTAGCCGCACCATCATGTACTTCTCCAATTTTATGACTTACACCCGTGTAATATAACACACGTTCTGTAGTAGTAGTTTTACCGGCATCAATGTGCGCAGCAATCCCTATATTTCTTGTATATTTTAAATCTCTTTGTGCCATTTTCTAGAATCTGAAATGTGAAAATGCTTTATTTGCATCTGCCATTTTGTGTGTATCCACACGTTTTTTAACAGCTGCTCCTTCTTCTTTAGCAGCAGCTAAGATTTCTGCAGCTAATTTTTGCGCCATGGACTTTTCATTTCTTTTTCTAGAAAATAGAATTAACCATTTCATAGCTGTTGAAACTTTTCTGTCTGGACGTATTTGCCTTGGAATTTGAAAAGTTGCCCCTCCAATTCTACGACTACGTACCTCTACGTGAGGCATTACATTAGATAAAGCGTCTTTCCACAATTCAAGTGCAGTTTTTTCTTCGTCTTGGTTCTTTTCATCTACAATGGCAATTGCATCATAAAATACTTTGAAAGCCACCGATTTTTTCCCGTTCCACATTAAATTATTAACGAAACGAGTTACTAACTGGTCGTTAAATTTTGGATCCGGTAAAAGCGGTCTTTTTTTGGCTGCTTTTTTTCTCATGTCTTCTCTTTAAAACTTTTAAATTTTACTTTTTAGGGCGTTTTGCACCGTATTTAGACCTACGTTGTGTTCTACCTTCAACACCAGCGGTGTCTAAAGCTCCACGAACGATATGATATCTAACACCTGGCAAATCTTTTACCCTTCCACCTCTAACCAATACTATCGAGTGCTCTTGTAAATTGTGACCCTCACCTGGGATGTACGCGTTTACTTCCTTACCATTTGTCAACCTAACTCTTGCAACTTTACGCATTGCAGAATTTGGTTTTTTTGGCGTAGTAGTATACACACGTGTACACACCCCTCTTCTTTGAGGACACGAATCTAAAGCAGCCGATTTACTCTTCTTGGTTATTTTGGCTCTTCCTTTTCGTACTAATTGTGAAATTGTTGGCATATAAACTTTTTATATAATAAAAATACCCTTTTTTAAGGGTTTGCAAATGTAGAAATAATTTTATGTAAAAACAACCCTAATAAATTAATTTTTTCAAGTATTTAAAAAGGGGCTTCAATTAGACAAATCTATCAAATTCAAAAAGCAACGCACCACTTCGCATATTTATACAAATCAACGATTGCATTATAAATAAAAAAATAACTGATAATATATATATGAATTAACATAAAGGTACGTTAGTTTTACAAGTCTAATTTTATTTGTTTTTGAAATCATTATTTTACATTTTAATATACCTTAATATATATACCGCATTTTTTTTTAATATAAATGCGCAAAATTTACATCTGAAATTTAAAACTCAAGACACAATTTCACAATCAACGATAGATTCTTTAAACCTAAAAACAACATTTAATAATTATTTAAATTTAAAAAAAGAAGCGGATACTTTACACCACTACCTAGAATCCATTGGTTTTATAGAAAACGAAATGCGTTCCCTTGAAAAGAAGAATGACAGCACTTATGCTGTGCTTTATTATCTAGGTTCAAAATACAAATCAATTCAACTATTTTATTCAGAAAAAGATTTCAGTAAAAGAGAGCTTTTACAAATATCAAAAAAAGTTACTGACACTTATTTCATCCTACCATTTAATGCCATAGAACCATCCATCGAAAAGTTAAATTTATTAAAAACAGAAAATGGTAATGTTTTTGCAAGAATCAAATTAGAAAATATAACTAAAAAAAGAAAAACTTTATTTGCTGATGTAAAACTACTAAAAGGAGACTCTAGAACTATAGATAGCATTGTAGTTAAAGGTTATGATAAGATTTCAAAATCTCACATCAAGTATTATGCTGGAATAAAAAAAGGGAAGGAATTCAATAAGTCTAAATTAATTGAAAAAAACAATATTTTAAATTCTTTGGGTTTTGTATCTGTAACAAAACCTCCAGAAATACTTTTTAAAAAAGACTCAACTGTAGTCTATTTATATTTAAAAAAAGAAAAAAACAACCTCTTTGATGGAATCTTAGGATTCGCTACTGATGAAAATTCTCAAAAATTAATATTCAATGGCTATTTAAATTTAGAACTCAATAATAATTTGAACTTTGGAGAGCAATTTTTACTGAACTATAAAGCGGATGGAAATGATCAACAGAAGTTTAGAGCAAGACTAACATTACCCTATTTATTTAATACTCCAATTGGTCTTATAACAGAGTTAAAAATATTTAAAAGAGACAGTACATTTTCTACTTCAGATCAATTAATTAAGGTTAAATATCAAATTAGTCCTAGTTCAAAAACTTATTTGGGATATAAAAGTTACGAATCCAGTAATTTAAGGAAAGATAATTCTTTATACATTGATGTGGAAGATTATACATCAAATTTCCTCCTTGCGGGCGTATCATATACAAAAACCCAAAACAACATACTTTTCCCGATAAAAACTGAAATTTATCTGAACAGTGAAATTGGATCAAAAGAAACTAAAAACACAAATGAAACTCAAGTAAGAGCAAGTTTAATGTTTCATTATATATTTAATTTAAATTATAGAAACTCTATCTATCTAAAAAATAGCACTCAACTATTAAACAGTGAAAATTATTTAACAAATGAACTCTTTAGGTTTGGAGGTATAAATAGCATTAGAGGATTCAATGAAAATAGTATTGATGCATCTTTTTATTCAGTTTTAAATTCGGAATACCGTTATCAATTTAATCAAGATATATATGTCCACAGTATTATTGATTTTGCATATTTTGAAAATCAAATAATAGCATTGAAACAAAAACTATATAGCTTTGGTGTCGGTATAGGCCTACAAACTGGGACTAGTATTATTAAATTTAGCATTGCTAACGGAAATACTGAAAATCAAAATTTTAATTTTTCTAATACAAAAATTCACATTGGCATTTCTTCTAAATTTTAACAAACATTCAAGGAAAACAAGTCGTAAGAGTTAAAAAAAACTAAAATTTAGGTTTAAATAGTTGTGTATTTAACTTTTTATTATGATTTTTGCGAATGGTTAATTCAAATAAATCTTAAAAAATGAGAACAAAGTTTAGTGGAATTTTAACGCTTTTATTAGCGTTTGTAGTGCAACTTACGTTCGCACAGGAAAAAACAATCTCCGGTACAGTATCCGACAATAGTGGACTGCCATTGCCAGGAGTAAATATTATCGTGAAAGGCACAAATAGCGGAACACAATCAGATTTTGATGGTAATTATACTGTCAATGCGGATGTGGGACAAACTATTGTGTTTAGTTACGTCGGCTTTAATTCAGCAGAAAGAGCTGTAACTGCAGCTACTAGCAGCATAAATCTTCAGATGACAGAAGATGCGGCTATGTTAGAAGAAGTCGTTGTGACTGCCTTGGGTATTAAAAAAGAAAAGAAAGCATTAGGTTATGCAGTATCTTCGATTAGTGAAGAAGAGATACAAGATAATCCTGAAACAGATCTAACTCGTGTACTTCAAGGAAAAACTGCGGGTATAGAAATTACTACTTCAAACGGTTTATCTGGATCTGCTAACAAAGTTATCATTAGAGGTATGAATTCATTCTCTGGAAACAACAATGCACTTTATGTCGTTGATGGTGTTCCTTATAGTAGTGATGCGAATGCTGCAGGTAATTTCGTTGACGGTAACTCAGGATCAAGTAGATCTTTTGATATTGATCCTAATAATATCCAGAACATTGATATTCTTAAAGGTTTAGCTGCAACAACATTATATGGTACTCAAGGTCGAAATGGTGTAATATTAATTACAACTAAAACCGGAAGTGGGTCCGCAAATATGAAAGCGAAGCAAGAAGTTGAAATTTCAACATCTTATTTCTTTAATGAAGTCGCTTCTCTTCCTGATTATCAAAATATGTATGGTGGTGGATTTGATCAAGCATTTGGTTGGTTTTACAGTAACTGGGGACCTGGGTTTTACGAAGATGGTCTTGGTGGATATGGAAGTGATACTGCAATAAATGGAGATAACACAGTTCCTGGAGCTGCTTCTGGATCGGTAGCACACCCATACTCTACATCAGCTTTTTTAGCTTCTAATTATCCTGACTATCAAGCTACATTTTTTAATGCGAACGGCGACAACGATCGTTATGAATGGAAACCTAGAAATAGTGTGGAACAATTTTTCAGAACAGGTGGTGTTGCTAGTATTTCAACAAACTTTAGAGGAAGAAGTGAAGACAATAAATACAACTACGGAATGTCTTTCGGACACGTTAGTGACGAAGGTTTTACTCCTGGCAATGAAATTTCGAGAACTAACTTAACCGTTTCTGGTGGAGCAAAACTTACTAATAAATTAAACGTTAGGGGTTCTATGACTTACACTAAAACTGATTTCAAAACTCCTCCAGTAGCAGCTAGTTTCGGGAGTAGTACTGGTGGAAGCGGGTCTTCTATCTTTGGAGATTTATTTTATACTCCTAGAAGTATTGATTTTTATGAATTACCATATGAATTACCTGATGGAGGAAGTATCTATTATAGAGATGACAATGCTATTCAACATCCGCTTTGGACTGTTCAAAATGCTAAATTTTCACAAAAAGTTAATCGTGTAAACGGATTTGCTGCTTTAGACTATAACTTTAATGACAACTTGAACCTTATGTATCAAGGAAGTGTTGATACTTATTCTGAGAACAACGTTAATTCACAAAATAGAGGTGGAACAACTGGAAGTATCATTACCGATTCTGGAATTTATGAAACATGGAACAATACTAATTTCATAGAGGATCATAACCTTGCCTTTAGCGGAAACAATTATTCTTTTGTGAATGATCAACTAAATTTTAACTTTTTGGTAGGTGCAACTTCGAGAAATACAAGATATGATAGAATTGGAGTTAACAGTTCAGATCAACAAGTTTTTGATTTTTTCGCTCATGAAGGATACGTAAATCATGGTTATATTGAATATCATGAAGAAAGAAATATCATAGGTTTATATGGTACATTAGGATTTGATTGGAATAACTGGATTTTCGTAAATTTTGCAGGAAGACAGGATTGGGTATCTAATACAGAAAAGAACAATACATTGTTTTACCCTTCTACTAGTTTATCATTCATTCCAACTTCTGCTTTTCCAAGCATTAGATCAGATGATTTTTTAAATTACATGAAACTTAGAGCTGGTTATGGAACTTCTGCAAACTTTGCTACGGGATATCCAACAGTAACTGGATTGTCTTTAAATACTCAAGGATGGGTTAATACTACTAGTAATACAACAAATAGTTTTGTTGGAAATCCAAATATCAAACCTGAATTATTCACCGAGTTAGAATATGGTTTAGAAGCTAAATTATTTAGCAGATTAAATATTGATTTCACATATTACACGAGAATAACTAATGATTTAATTATACAATCTGCTCCAATTCCATTAAGTACAGGAGCTGGATTTACAAGTACAAATATTGGTGAAATTGAATCTTGGGGTATTGAAGCTATTGTAGGTCTTGATGTATTAAAAAGATCTGAAGGTTTTAATTGGAATATCGGTGTTAACTTTACTAAAAACGAAAGTAATGTTACCGATATAGGAGATAATGACATTATTATTTATGAAGGATTTACTAATTTAGGAAACGGTGCTAGAGTTGGTTATCCATTAGGTTCTATATTTGGTTCTGCTATTGCTAGAGATGAAAATGGAAACTTAATTGTTGATGGTATAGGAAACTATGTATCTACTGAAGTTGATGATGAAGGTATATTACCTTTTATAGGTAATCCAAATCCTGATTTTGTAATGAATTACACCAATACTTTTTCTTACAAAGGATGGTCCTTAAATTTGAGTGTTCAACATACTTCAGGTGGTGATATTTATTCAACTACTATTGCAACGTTAATGGGTAGAGGTTTGACTACTGATACTGAAGACAGATTGTCTACTTATATATTGCCTGGTGTTACGGCAACTGGAGAAGTAAATGATGTTCAAATTAATAACTCAAATTTTTATTTTGATAATGGATTTGCAAGTCCTGCTAATGAATTATCAGTATACGATGCTTCTGTAGTAAGATTAAGAGAAGTTAGTTTTGGTTATTCTTTACCGTCGAAAATGTTAGAGAATACTCCATTTGGAAAAGTTGTTTTTAAAGCAAGTGCTTACAATATGTGGTATGATGCTTATAACACTCCAGATGGTATCAATTTTGACCCTAACACAACTGCACTAGGAGATTCTAATGGACAAGGGTTTGATTACTTAACCGGACCAAGTAGTAAAAGATACGGTATGAGTGTAAACGTATCATTCTAATAATATAAATCAAGAATAAAAATGAAAAATTTAAATAAAATATCAATATTATTAATTCTACTTCTTGGCTTGACTTTCACTTCATGTGAAACAACTGACTTAGATTTAATAAACGATCCAAATCAAATTACTGTAGATAATGGTAATTTAGATAGATACATGGTAGCTATCCAAGTAGACTTTGCACGATTTGCAGATGCGATGGGTGCTAATGGAGCTAGACTTACTAGAATAGAGCAAATGTCAGCAACTAATTATGTTACTGCTTTTGAACCAGTTCAAACTAATTTTGAATGGAGATTGGCATATGTTAATATGTTCTCTGACATGAAAAATGCAACTGCATTAGCTGAAAGTACTGGCGAAAGAGGAAACCACATTGCAGTGATGGAAATTCTAAAAGCGTATACTCTTTTAACATTAGTTGATTATTTTGGACCTGTACCAAACAGCGAAGCTACTAATTTAACTGATTTCCCTGCACCAACAGTTGATGCCGGTAATTTAGTATATGAAAGTGCTTTAACCATGTTAGATGATGCTATTTCAAGACTAGGACTTCTTGGAAATCTAGGCTTAACGAATGATTTTTACTACAACAATGATTTTGATAAGTGGAAAAAACTTGCTAATACATTAAAAATGCAAGCTTTTCTAAATCAGAGGCTATACAATCCAAGTGCTGTAGGAGCATTTAATTCAATTGCATCTAATCCAAACAACTTTATATCTTCTACTGCAGATGATTTTCAGTTTCAATATGATGCATTAATTAATGATCAAATTGATGCTAGAGCACCAGGGTATCAGAGTGATTATACAGCTGGTGGTGTTACTAGTTATAGATCAGACTGGTTGATGAATAAAATGTTAAAAGATAACGATCCAAGAAGAAGGTATTATTTCTTCAGACAAAATGACTGTACTCCAGGAGCTCTTGGCATAAATGGAGAAGAGTGTGGAACTGATCCTGAAAGATTATTTTGTTCTACACAACCAAGACCTGTACACTATCCTGGTTCTATGGTATTTTGTAGTGTAGATAATGGTTACTGGGGAAGAGATCATGGATTTGGTGGTGGTATTCCACCTGACACATTCAAAAGAACTGCTAGAGGTGTATATCCAGTAGCTGGTAATTTTGATGATAATCGTTTCTCTAGCGTTGGTATTGGCCAAGGTGGAGGTGGAGCAGGAATTACTCCTATTTATTTAGCTTCTTGGTCTCATTTAATGCTTGCAGAAATGGCACTAAATGGTGGATCTGGTGATGCTGGTTCTTTTTTAAGAGATGCGATGAGTATATCCATTGATAAGGTAATGAGTTTTGGATCTAAGGATCCAGATGGTGACTTATCAACATATGCACCTTCAGATGCAACAGTTTCAGATTACATAAATAACAAAATAGGTACATTCAATTCAGTATCACCTGAAGAAAGAATGAACATATTAGGTCAACAACATTTTGTTGCTCATTATGGTAACGGAACTAATTCTTATAATTTTTATAGAAGAACAGGATATCCAAATACACTTCAATTTACTGTAGATCCTAATCCAGGAAAATTTGTGAGATCATTGTTTTATCCTGCTGATGAAGCTAATACTAATCAAAATATTGCTCAAAAAGCAAATGTTGATTTACAAGTATTTTGGGATACCAATCCTCCTTCAGCTCAAACTGGTGGTTTTCCAAGTTCTAATTAATAATAAAATAAATAATTATGAAAAACATATTTAAATCAATATTAGTTGCAATTATTGTAATAGGAGGATTTACTTCTTGTACTGAAAGCGACTTAGCAATAGACAATTTATACGATAATGTAGATACAAGTGGATCGGCATTAAGAATTTTATCTTATCCTGAAGATATTATAGGTTTACCAGGTGGAAATTTTGACAACTGTTTATGTTTTACTGTAGAGGTACAGCAAGGTGATGGTAGTTTCTACCCTGAGTTCAAAGAAGTGAGAGTGAGATTACAAGTATTTTCAGATCAAGATACTGAACTTCCAATATCAGAACAGGTTTTGTACAGAACAATACCTGCTTCAGAGTTTGTAGAGTTAAGTCCTGCTAATGGGCTTCCATATTTAGAAATTGCTATGGAATCTCAAGATGTATATGATTTATTCACTAATTCAGGAACACAGTTTACTATACCAGCATTTATTCAAACAAATTTTGAGTTAGAGATGTCTGATGGAAGAATTTGGGACGTTAGTAATGCAGGAGCTACTTTAAGTGGTCCTTATTTTGAATCACCATTTGCATATAAAACTATCGCTATATTTAATTAAAAATATAGTTAATTTTTAAAAAAGCTAAGTTTCTAATTAGAAACTTAGCTTTTTTTGTTTATTATAGATTTTATTTTATAAATAATTGTTAAATCCTCACAATTTTAATGTAATATTTATATATATTTGTAATTCATTAACTTTTAAAAACAAAAATATCATGAAAAAAAATTATTTTTTATTAGCGATCTTTTCACTAGTTATGGTGTCAATGAGCGCTCAGTACGTAGACGACATGGAATCTTACACACCTGGTGAACCAATTTTCGTTAATTGGTGGACAGATTGGGGTTGTGGCGGTGGTCCAGGATGTGCTATGATGTCATCTGATGCTCAAGCTTACACAGGAAACCAGTCTGGATTAATACCAGGCGATGCTACGACTGATGCTGTATTAGATTTAGAAAACAAAATCTTTGGAGAATGGGCATTATCATTCTGGATGTTAGTTCCTAATGATAAAGAAGGTTACTTTAACTTACAAGGAACAGTGCCAATTGGTTCTGGTGAATGGGCTGTAGGTAACATTTTCTTTAACCAAGATTTATTAACTCCAGGTGAAGGATCAATAGATGATTCTGCTTTAGGTTTAATGACATTTACTTATCCTCAAGGAGAATGGTTTAATGTTAAAATGAATTGGGATGTTTCTGCTGGTATTTCTGCTGCAACATGGGAATTTGTTGTTGATGGTAACGTAGTACTTCCAGTTGGAACTGCTTACACAAGCGCTGACGGAACTTCTCCAACATCTGTTGGTGGTTTTGATTTCTACTCTATATCTGCTAACCATGAAGCTTATTACGATGAATTCGTATACGTAGAAGGATTTTTAGGTAGTGAAGATTTCTCATCTAAAGGATTTAGATCTGCTATGAGCAATGGAACTTTAACATTAAGAGCTCAAGAAAACATTAACTCTGTAGCTGTTTATAACATGTTAGGACAACAAGTTTATAATGCTAATGTAAATGCAATGCAATCTACTGTTGATATGTCTAACTTATCTAACGGTACTTACATTGTAAAAGTTAACATTAATGGAACTGAAGGTTCTGTAAAAGTTATCAGATAATACAAAGGTTTTTTAAAATCTAGAAAAGACTGTCTTTATAAGACAGTCTTTTTTTTATCTCTATATTTTTATTAAAAATGGCAAATAAACAAAATACAATCTTCGGTATACATCCTATATTAGAAGCATTAGACTCAGATGTGGTAATTGATAAATTATTTATTCAAAAAGATTCAACGAATCCTAAAATTGAAGAAATAATTAAAAAAATTGAATCAAGTGATGTTACTGTAAACCACGTTCCAGTTGAAAAACTAAATAGATTAACTCATGGTAATCATCAAGGTATTATAGCCATTACCTCTCCTATTCCATTTTATGGGCTAGAAGAAGTTGTCGAGAAAGTACTTTCAGAAAAGGAAAAACCTTTATTTATTATATTAGATCAAATTAGTGATGTGCGAAATTTTGGTGCAATTATAAGAACCGCAGAATGTACCGGAGTTGATGCAATTATAATACAAAAAAAAGGGGGTGCACCTGTAACTGGTGATACGGTTAAAACTTCAGCTGGAGCTATATTTAAAATACCTATTTGTAAAGTTGATCACATAAAAGACGCTATTTTTTATTTAAAGGCTTCCAATATCACAACCGTTTCAGCTACTGAGAAAACGGATAAAAGTGTCTATGGTTTAGATTTAAACCAACCACTAGCTATCATTATGGGATCAGAAGGAAAAGGTGTTTCCAAATCAGTTTTAAATATTGTAGATCACAAGGCATCATTACCACTTTTAGGAGATGTTAACTCTTTAAATGTTTCTGTAGCTTGTGGAGCATTTTTATATGAAACCATCAGACAACGGTCTTTATAAATCTTTCTTTTTTTCGGGAATTGATTTTTTAAAAATATAGTTAATTGATGAAGGTTCTTTTTGAGACTCAACAATTTCTGTTTCAGATACAGTTTCTATAAAATTTCCATCTTCGTCAAAATTTTTCATAAAGGGATCATCATCTGGATTGTAATCTTCATTTTGCCAAACATATTTTTTAACCGGCAAGGTTTGCTTATTAAATATTAAAGCAAATATTATTCCTACTATAAAACCAGATAAATGACCTTCCCAAGATATTTTAGGATCTGTTGGAAATACATACCAAATAAAACCACCATATAAAAATATAACACCAAATGATAATGCGGTTAATTGATAGTGTTTTGACAAGATACCTCTAAACATTAAAAATGCTGTTAACATATAAATTACACCACTAGCACCAATGTGTATATTTGACCTTCCTATGATCCAAGTAAATAATCCTGTTAATAACAGACCGTATATTAAAACTTTCCACCTTATCCTTCTATAAAAATAAAATAAAGCAGAAGTTAACACCAATAAAGGCATCGCATTATTAAATAAGTGCTTCACATCACCATGTATAAATGGACTAAATAGTATTCCTCTTAAGCCTTCTATTTTTCTTGGATAAATCCCTAAATGATTTAAATTAATATTAAAACGCGATTCTATCCAAAAGACAACAACGATAGCCAGCAAAAAAAGTAACGGAAATAGCAGCACATCATTAGAAAAGTATAAATTATCTTTTTTAGTCATAATCTTTTAATTTCAAAAAACAAACCCTTTTTCAAATTTCGGTTAAATTGTCAGTATAAGCACGTTAATAAAATTGTATTTTTACAGCTATGAGTATTCCCTTGGCTGAACGTATAAGACCTAGATCCTTAAATGACTATTTAAGTCAAAAACATTTAGTAGGCGAAAATGGTGCAATAAAATCTCAATTAGATTCACAGATGTTATCCTCTATGATATTTTGGGGGCCCCCAGGTACCGGGAAAACAACACTTGCCACAATTCTTGCTGAAGAATCAAAAAGGCCTTTCTATATGTTAAGCGCTATAGATAGTGGTGTAGCTGCAATTAGAGAAGTTATTGAAAAAGCTAAAAAAAGCGATTCTCTTTTTAGTACAAAAAATCCAATTTTATTTATTGATGAAATTCATCGATTTAGTAAATCTCAACAAGATTCACTCCTAAAAGCGGTTGAAAAAGGATGGATTACCTTATTTGGAGCTACTACAGAAAATCCAAGCTTTGAGGTAATACCTGCACTTTTATCTCGTTGTCAAGTATATGTACTCGAATCATTCAATAAAACTGACTTAGAAGCCCTTTTAAAGAGAGCTATAGATAAAGACGAGTATTTATCTAAAAAGAAAGTAACTCTTAAAGAAACGGAAGCTATATTAAGATTATCGGGTGGAGACGCAAGAAAACTATTAAACATACTTGAATTGGTCGTTCTTTCTGAAAATTCAGATGCTGTTACCATCACAAACGCTATGGTATTACAAAAAGTTCAAAAAAACACCGTTTTATATGATAAGACAGGAGAACAGCATTATGATATCATATCTGCTTTTATAAAGTCAATTCGGGGTAGCGATCCAAATGCAGCTGTTTATTGGCTTGCAAGAATGATTGAAGGTGGAGAGGATTTAAAATTTATCGCAAGACGATTAGTAATATTAGCTTCTGAAGATATAGGAAATGCAAACCCCACTGCCTTAGTGCTGGCCAATACAACTTTTCAATCTGTAAACATAATTGGCTATCCAGAATCGAGAATTATTTTAAGCCAATGTGTGATATACCTTGCTAGCTCTCCAAAAAGCAATGCCTCTTACCTCGCTATAAAGGATGCTCAGAAAGTTGTAAAACAAACAGGAGATTTATCGGTACCACTTGCGTTAAGAAATACTCCAACAAAATTGATGAAAGAATTAGGCTACGGACAAGAATACCAATATGCCCATGATTTTGATCGTAATTTTATATTGCAAGAATTCTTACCAGAAGAAATTAAAGGAACACGGTTTTATACTCCTGGGAACAATGGTAAAGAAAATAATTTTAGACAATATTTAAAAAATCTATGGAAGGATAAGTATGGGTATTAATTAAAATAACTACTTATATCCGTCAAGTATGTAACAAAAATCATATTATAACTTTACCTGTGCGATTTAGGTTCCCCTATTATTATCAATTGCAAAATTTTAAATTTTGTTTAAGAAAACCTACCATTTCTGAAAGAGTTTTGATTCTATGAGCTTAAAAAATTAATTAGGGTATTACATACCATTGTGGATTAAGTATAACTTCGGAATGCCATAAACCTGTACTGGCCCTGCCACTTATCCCTGCTTGAGAGTAATGTATATCCATTTTTGTTTTAAACCACCAAATAAAACCGGTTTGTTTTATAGCACCATTTTCCATAATGGTACCATTGGTAAATTGAGATTTAGTCCAAAAATTATTACCTTCTCCAAACATTGGTGAGTTATATCCTCCTGGAGGAAGATTTGTTGTAACAATAGGTGCATATGTAAAAATAAAAGAAACTTTATCTAAACGGCTCGGAGGATCACTAGATGCTGGAAGAGCTCCAACACCTCCCACACCCGTAATAAGTGGCACCATACTTTCTGCAATTAGTTGTGCCCGCTCTCCACTATCATCTGGTGTATTTACACCGCATAAACCGTTTGCAACGGTTACTCCAGGTGGAGAACACATATCGTACATTTGGGCATAATAATAATCTGCAGAAGTTGGAAAGTAGTTGCTTAACCAATCACCTGTTGCTGATATTTTAACACTGGGATCATTCATATACGTTTTAAATGAAGTAAATAAAACATTCAAAGCGTCAGGAGTTGTATGCGGCATGGTAGTACCATTACCTGTCTCTATTAGTAGTTCTGTCATTGGTCTAAGACCTGCATTATTAAGTGCTACATTAAGTTCTTTAAAATAATCTATATATAATTGCCAGCTACCTAAACCATCAGAGCTTCCACTCCAAGCTACAGGACTCCAAAAATTCAACCAAGATCCAGTAGCAACATCTGGGTGCATTACTAATGTACCGCTATAACCATTAGTAGTTAAATTTGAAATAAATTGAACTAATTGAGTTGCACTAGGTCCAGCAGAAGCTGGCGGATTTGGATTTTTTCCTCCAGATATGCTTATAACAAACTTAGCAGGATTTATAGCAGCAACCTTCATAGCTGTTATACTGTCCCATGCTGGTGGAGATTGCCAAAGAACATTTATATCAACAGAAGGAGCAGGGACTCCAACATCAACTTGTCTTGATGCCGAACCAACATTACCAGCTGCATCCGAAACGCTATGCACAACAGTATAAGCGCCTAATGTACTTGTGTCTAAATCTGAGGTAGTTACAATACTAGAAGTTAAATCTCCATCTTGATTATCTATAGCAGTTGCACCCGCATCTACATAAGTTGAGCTTTGAGAAACAGTTGTAGAGGATTCTCCAATTAATGTAACTACAGGAGCCGTTGAATCATTGTCATCATTATTACACGCAATTATAAATACTGATACTAACAAATAAAGTAATTTTTTCATTTTACGTTGGTTTTGTATTAAAAATAAATATAACTAAATTTTAAGCAAAAAAAATTAATTAATATAATTATACGTCTTTCTTTCAGTTCCTTTACCTATAATTAAATGGTTAGCTTCATCAAAAAAGACCTCAAATGTTTTATTTTTTTCATTTTTAAAATTAATTTTCGAACCCTTTACATCGATTTTTCCAATAAATAATAAATCGTCATCAATGTCTATTAATTCTTGATAAAGCGTATAGCCTATAGCTGTTTTTCGCAATAAAAAAACCGTTCCCATATAATTATAATTGGTATATTTATTTAAAGGAAGATTTAATTTTATTGTTTTCTCTATCGTTGGTTCCACTTTTTTTAATGGCTTTTTCTTTATAGAATTTGTAGCGATTATAGAAGTTTCAACAACAAATAAGTTTTTAGTATTATCAGTAGAATTTTGAGAATCTGTAGTTATGTCTATATCAACGACTTCAATGTCCTTTTGGTTTACATTAAGTTTAATGATGTCATTAAAAGCGTTTCTAACAGATTCATAATATGCTTTTTTATAATCTTTTACTTTACTTTTTCCATAGTTAGTTCTAAAAACTTCTTCTCCAGTGCAATCTCTTAAAACCAATTGAACTTTAGTTATAATAAAGCCAGGTGTTCCTTCAGCTTCAGCCCAAAGTCCATCACATCTGAATACATTTAAGGGAACTTCCCTATCAAAATAAGCATGAAATCCATATTTATTAAATAAGAACTTAGTCAATGAATTTAATTGATACTTATCTTTTTCTTGTTGAAATTCAAATTGTTCTGATACAATTACATAACTGTAATCACTTAAAGATTTTTGTGAAAAACTTTTAGATATTATAACCATAAAAAGAAATATCACTGCAACTAATTTATTCATTTTTGTCTATTATAATATTTAATCCGAACTGTAAAGATACACTTTTAGCCTTGGCCAAATTAGAGTACCATTGTAGATTATCGGCCACAATGTAAAAATTAACCATCTTAATCGTAGTCACTAAACCCAAACCAATATTTGAATAGGAATAGGAATCTGCAGAATAAGTTGCCTTCAAGGAAAAATAGTCTGATAGTCGGTAATAATAAAATAAAGTTGCAGCAATTTGTGGACCTTTTGGCCTAAAAACACTAAAATACTGAAAACCAACAGACTGATTGTATTCTTGATTTTCCCCCATTTTTAAACAATTACAAACTTCATCACCCCCTATCTCTTTACCAAAATTATATTTAATAGAAGCATACATTTTAACAGGACGCATTTGAGCATAAGAATTATAAATGGTATCTACTATAAAAGTATCCTCAATATCGTCAATTAAACCATCGTAATAGGGCGTTGAAGGTGTTCCAACTTGCAAAGGTGGAAATAATAATTCTATTCCATCTAAAGTATATTCACCAGTTACTTGATAAGATTCAATATCTTTTTTATGAAAAATAGCACCTAAATCAAGTATACTGGCACTTGCAGTCCATTTTTCATTTATTTCATAAGTCGAACCTAAATCAAATCCAACACCTAAATTTCCTCCAAATAATGCATTATCTAAGAGTTTGTCTATTACTTGTTTACTTGTATCTAAATCACTTAAAGAAGTGACTCCTGAAGTATTTACATTCATATTTAGATTGCTTACAATATGCTCATAAATATTATTTCCAGATTCACTAGGTCTGGTCAGAAAAGTACCCGAATTACTGGTGCTTCTAAAATTTAATATACTGGAATACAATTTTACTCTTGCTCCAATAGTAATTTTTTTATTTAACTTTTTATTGACCCCAAAATGATATACTGTTAATAAATCTCCTGAAGCACTTATTTCCCCTAAATCAAACTCTTTACCAATGTAATTAGCATTTCCTTCCCAAGCTAATATTGCTAAATCTTTAGGAAAATATAATACAAAATCGAATTCTTGGTAAATACCACCTGAAAAATAATGATTTTTTTTATTTTTCCATCCAAAATTTAATAATTCTAGTTGTTGAGTTGCAGTAAAAAAATCTGTGTTTTTTAATTCGAATATTTTATTGCTAATGCGAGTATTTATATCGACACTTGATTCTTGAAATATATCGTATGCTGAAACACCTGATGAACCACCATTAATATGGATTTGAGATAAAAATGGAACTCCAAAATGATAATCGTAAGAAATTCTACTCCCCGGATTTAAAAGCATCCCTTGAGGAGTTTCTTCTAAGCCATAAAGAACTTCTTTGTTTTGTGAGAGTAATGAGATTACCCAAAACATAAAGACACATGTAATCAGGTTTTTCATTGTTCAACTCTTAAATAATAAGTGGTTTTAGATTCTAAGTTTAACGTTCCATCAAAATTAACTAGGGGAGATGGCGCTATTACATTGACAACCAATTTATTAGATGATGTTAAATTACCTATAGAAGCTTCATCAATTATTTCAGTATATTCCGTAATTACAGGGTTGTTTATAGCGCCTGAATTTACTGGAATTATAATTTCATAATTTAATTCATTATTTTCATCTAGAAACTGATATTGAGTAATTAATTGACTTGGGAGACTATTCGTATTTTTAAAATAAAAATCTGCTTTTATTAAATTATCTACCAAAAAGTCTTCATTTAAAAAGTCAAAAAAAGTAGTGTCAGTTACTATTAAATTAGTTGGACTTATATCCGAGAAGTTTTCAGAATTTATATTAAAAAAAATAAAATCAAGCGCTACCACTGGGCCTAGTATAATATCATCAGTTTGATCGAAATCGATATCTTTTACACAAGCCATAAATAATGTACTAATGGCTGTAAATAAGAAAAGGATGTGTAATTTCTTTTTCATTGATGGGAAATTTAATAGTTAACGATAAAATGATATGAAAAGTATTACTACAAGTAAGATTTGATCTCGGATAAGGCATTAATTATTTTAAATTCATCTGGTATTTTTTCATTCCTATAATTATAAAAAATAGTATCCATACCAATATTTTTGGCTCCTAATATATCTGCTTCAAAAGAATCTCCAATCATGATACTATGCATTGCACTCGTGTTGGCTTTATCCAATGCTGCCATAAACATGAGTGGATTCGGTTTTTTTAAACCAAGCCCTTCAGAAGTAGTAACCGTTGAAAAATAATGCAAAATACCACTGTTCTTTAATTTTTTATATTGAACTTCTTCAAAACCATTAGTTATAATGTGAAGTTGGTACTTTTTATTTAAATAGTCTAATATATTTAAAGCTCCATCAAAAAGATAATTGTCTACTGGAAGTTCTTCAATATAGGAATCTGCTAATTTATCTATAGTAAGAATAGCATACTCTTTATTAAATATTTTAAACGAATCTATAAGCCTACCTCTACGTAATTCTTCTTTAGTTATTCTTTCTTCTCTAAATTTTTTCCAATACACTAGATTAATAGGCTCGTATATTTTAATAAAATCATCAAAATCTACATCAATTTCAAATTTATTAAACACCCTTTTATAAGCGAGCATTGAGTTCTTATCAAAATCCCATAAAGTATGGTCTAGGTCAAAAAAAACATCTTTTATTTGTAAGCTATTTATCATTAAAATTTATTTATTAATTTCTGAGAAAATTGTTTTTAGAACAGTATTTTTTTTGCTATCCATAAAATTATAATTATCAAATATCATCGAAAAAGTTCCATTTACTTTTTTAACAGATTCCATCATTTTTTGAATAGTTTCTGTTTTTTTTGAAGTAGGTATTTTATTTAAACCTTTTGCGGTCAATGATATAGGGTGTATTTTTAAAGGAGTAACTATTTCATAATCTAAATCATAAAATAGAAAAGAAGAACAGGTACTCGCTCTAAATCCTATTACATTTTCGTAAACCATGGTAAAATCTGTTGCAATTTCTAATTCTATTAAATTTCGGTAGTTATGAGGTAAACTTACTAAATATTCATTATTCATTGAACGTCTTAAGGTTCTATTTGTAATTGCTTCAATTTTTTCTTTTTCTTCGTTTAAAACCGCTGAACTATTTAATGCTTCATCCGAAAATATTAAGCCTATTTCTTGATAATCTGAAACATTTTTAATCAATAATTTAAAAGATTCTTTTTGAGAATTTAAACTTTCTTCGAAAATTTTAGATGCTCCTAATAAAAAGAAAACAGTCAAACTAGATTTACTTTTTTTTACTGAATTTATGATCCAATTAAACGTATTAAATGGATCTTTTCTAAATCCAAATAGTACAGTACTTCTATCAAAAATACTTTTTAAATTAAAACTAAACAAGTCATTTAAAAAACCAATTAATGTTCTTAACAAACCTTTATTCTTATATAACAGTGGTTGGCTGGCGTTAATAATGGTATGAACACAAGGCTTCCTTGCGCAATACTTAATGTCGGGAAAAGTTTGCAGTACTAAATCTTTGAACTTATAAGCCCAAATATCAACTACAGGATCTTGTAAAAACTCAGCTTTAAAAGCGATACTTTCTGAAGCTAAAAATCGCCCTTTTTCATCTTTAACTTGAGGTAAATACTCTTCATATCTAGATAATAAATAGAAGCTAGCAGCGAAAATATCAAAAGGTAAGGAGCTATTTTTTCCCACTGCAAAGAAACATTTTGTCTCTCCCCAATCTTTAACAGTAATATCAATACTTTCAAACCCATCTTGCATTAATAATTCGGTGCTCTGAATAAATAATTCGTCACCTAATTCTTTTTTACCATAGGATAATTTTGGCCCAGAATAGGCTATAAAATCTTCTATTACATTGGTAAAATTCACTTCAATACCTAAAATTCTAAAACAAATATGCTTAAAAATATAGGTAATTCGTTGTGTGGTTTTAAGAGAATAAATTAATAACATAAACAGAACTATAGAAGGTTTTCATCAGCAAAGCTAAAATACGCTTTTTCAGTAATAATTAGATGATCCAACACTTTTATGTCTATAGTTTCACTTGCAATTTTTAATTTTTGAGTAATTTTTTTATCAGCTTGGCTTGGTTTGAGTGAACCAGAGGGGTGGTTATGAGTTAAAATAAGACCAACCGCACCAATTTGTAAAGCAGCTTTTAGTACCAATCTAACGTCAACTAATGTACCTATGATTCCTCCTTTGCTTAACTGTATTTTTTTTAATACTTTATTAGAATTATTTAAATAAACAATCCAGAATTCTTCGTGAGATAATTCACCAATAATTGGTTGCATTAATTCAAAAACTGAGGAACTGGATGTTACTTGTTTCTTTTCTATTGCTTCTTCTCCCCTTCGCCTTCTTCCTAACTCTAAGGCTGCTATGATACTTATTGCTTTTGCCTCTCCGATACCTTTAAATCTCATTAGGTCTTTTACCGATAATTTTCCGAGTTCAGTCAAATTTAAAGCTACAGAAGCTAGTATTCTTTTACTTAAAGCTACTGCACTTTCTTCTTTATTCCCAGAATTAATTAGTATTGCAATTAGTTCTGCATGGCTTAATGCATTTTTTCCTTTTAGTAATAATTTTTCTCTTGGACGGTCATCTTCACTCCATTCCTTTATGGAAAAAGAGAATTTGTATTCTTTCAAAATAAATGGTTTTTATTACCGGGAAGTTATTAAAGGTAATAAAGTATCTGTAAACTGAAAAATATTTTTACATAAAATAAGGGAGTTTGTAGCATGCCTAAAATATATGCTTTTGGTTTTTATGAAATGGTATCAGCTAGTTTGGGTAGTTTTATTTTAAAAATAGCACTCATTAATTAAGTATTGTTATGCTATCAAATTCTTTAGCTCATCAAAATCCAATCCACCGTAATTACCACTGCTCATCAGCAATAATGAAGTATCATTAAATTGTTGAGAAAACAAAAAGTCTTTAAACGCTGTTGGATTGGTATAGATAATTAAATCATCTCTCTGAAAAGCATTGGCAATTTGCTCGCTACTAATTGCGTGTAGTTTTTTAATTTCTACAGCATGAGGTGAGTAAAAAACAACAGCTACATCTGCTGCATCCAAGGCACCTTTATACTCTTTTAAAAAATCGGGATTTAAACTACTATAGGTATGCAATTCTAAACAAGCAATCAATTTTCTCTTTGGATACTGGTTTTTTAAAGCATTAGTTGTCGCTAATACTTTTGATGGAGAATGCGCAAAATCTTTGTAAGCTATACTTTTTTCAGTTTCTACAATTTTTTCTAACCGTTTACTCGCGCCTTGAAATGAAGAAATTGCTTCATAAAAATCATTTTCATCAATTCCCATTTGCTGGCAAATCCATTTCGCCCCTGATAAATTGTTTAAATTATGCTTACCAAATATTTCAACTGGCATCGGTCCTTCTTCTGTTTCTAAAAGTGTTGTACCATCCTGTATTTTATAATTTGGAGTTTGATATGGAAACTTTCTAATGGTATTTTCTGAACTTTCTACCACTTTTTTCACCTCAACATCTTCTATATTATAGGTGATACTACCTCCTTCTACTATAGAATCTACAAAAATACTAAACTGCTCAACATAATTTTCCCAAGTAGGAAACACATTAATGTGATCCCAAGCGATTCCACTTAACAAAGCAATATTTGGTTTATAAAGATGAAATTTTGGCCGTCTATCTATAGGAGAACTCAAATATTCATCTCCTTCTAAAATAATAAAATCATTATCATCGGTAAGCTTCACCATCACGTCAAAACCTTCCAATTGGGCGCCTACCATATAATCTAACTCTCGATTAAAATAATGCATCACATGAAGAATCATAGAAGTGATAGTAGTTTTACCATGACTTCCTCCTATTACCACACGTGTTTTAAATTTGGATTGTTCATATAAAAATTCTGGATATGAATAAATTTTTAAACCTAATTCTTGTGCTTTTAATAATTCAGGATTGTCTGCTTTTGCATGCATTCCTAGAACTATCGCATCTAGTTGTGTTGTGATCTTTTCTGGAAACCATCCAAATACTTGTGGTAATATTCCGTTCGCGCTTAGCCTGCTTTTTGAAGGATCAAATATTTCATCATCACTCCCGGTAATGGTATCTCCTTTTAAATGTAGTGCCAAAGCCAAATTATGCATAGCAGCACCACCAATAGCTATAAAATGTATATTCATAAATAAGTTTTCTAAGAAGGAGTATTTTTAATTTAAAAATATTTTGAGTAAACAATAGTAAATATACAGATTGATTTATTTAAATCATATTTTCTTTATTAATTTTTCCTCTTTAAATACCTATAGAAACAAAATGTTTTGTAAAAATAAACTTTGATTTCTTGAAAAAAAATTAGTGCCGGAATCTGAATAGATCCTATTTACACAAAAATATTATATTTAAAAGTTATACTAGTAACCGGATAAATATATTTTCCAGCTTGATTCTGATGAAGTCTATATTAAGTAACTAGGAAATGTTTAGCTAAAAAAACTTAATCATTTAACATTCCCCAAAGCTTATCTTTAAGCTCCATTAAACCTTGTTGAGCAACTGAAGAGAAAAATAGATATGGTATTCCTTTAAAATCAATGTCCAATTCTTGCTTCATTTCAGCTTGCAGTTCCTCATCAAGCATGTCACATTTAGAGATAGCAATCAATCGGTCTTTGTCAAGCATTTCTGGATTGTAACGTCTTAATTCATCCAATAAAATATCGTATTGTTTTTTAATATCATCAGCATCAGCGGGAATTAAAAACAAGAGTGTAGAGTTTCGTTCAATATGTCTTAAAAAATAATGCCCCAAACCTTTTCCTTCTGCTGCACCTTCAATAATTCCAGGAATATCTGCCATCACAAACGTTTGATGATCACGGTATTTTACAATACCAAGATTAGGTTTCAAAGTTGTAAACTCATAGTTTGCAATTTTTGGTTTTGCAGCAGTAACAACAGAAAGTAAAGTCGATTTCCCAGCATTTGGAAAACCTACCAAACCAACATCCGCCAATACCTTTAATTCTAAAGTGATATCTACTTCTACTCCATCTAATCCAGGTTGAGCATAACGAGGGGTCTGATTCGTGGAACTTTTAAAATGATCATTTCCTAGTCCACCTTTACCACCTCTAGCTATAATCACTTCTTGACTCTCTTCCGTAATTTCAAGAATTATATTTTGAGTTTCGGAATCTCTGACTACAGTTCCTAATGGAACTTCGACAATCACATCTTCCCCATCGGCGCCAGTACTAGTTTGTTTGCTTCCAGCCCCTCCATAACCTGCCTTATAATGTCTTTTAAATTTTAAATGATAAAGTGTCCAAAGATTGGGATTTCCCCGCAAAATCACGTGACCTCCACGACCTCCATCACCTCCATCTGGACCCCCTTTTGGAATGTATTTTTCACGGCGTAAATGTGCACTACCTTGCCCTCCTTTACCAGAGATAAGGTGCATTTTTACATAATCTACAAAATTTCCTTCAGTCATAATTAATACCGTGAATTTTTACTATAATCTGTTTATAATTTACTAAAGTTTATCAATAACTTCACATAACCTTTCTGTAATATCTTCAATACTACCTATTCCATCAACTCCAAAATACTTATTTTGACCTTGGTAATAATCTTTTAATACTGCCGTTTTCGTTTCGTATTCATTAAAACGGTTTCTAATTTTAACTTCGTCTTGATCATCAGACCTACCACTTGTCTCCCCTCTTTTTAACAAACGTGTAACTAATAAATCTTCAGTTACTTCTAAAGCTACCATACCATTAATTCCCTCTCCTTTTTCTGCTAAAAAAGCATCTAATGCTGCAGCTTGAGAATGAGTTCTTGGAAATCCGTCAAAAACAAAGCCTTTAGTATCTGTATTTTTATCTACTTCGGCTTTAAGCATGTCTATTGTTAGCTCATCTGGTACTAAATCGCCTTTATCCATATAAGATTTGGCTAATATTCCCAATTCAGTTTCACTCTTTATATTATATCTAAATACATCACCTGTAGAAATATGTGTCAGATTGTATTTAACTTTTAAATATTCTGCTTGAGTTCCTTTTCCAGCTCCTGGAGGACCAAATAAAACGATATTTTTCATTTTTCGAGGTTTTAACTTATAAATAGTATTTAAATTTCTTCCTAAACCATTATAATCCAATCCATATCCAACAATAAAATCATTTTCAATTTCCATTCCTATATAATCAACCTTATACGCTTTCGTAAATGCAAGCGGTTTATAAAACATGGTTGCAATTTTATAACTTTTAACTTGTTCTTGTTCAAGTATTTTTAAAATAGCTTCTATCGTATTACCAGAATCTACAATATCCTCGATAATAATTACATCACGTCCTTTTAAAGAAGGATCTACTCCCATAACTGTAGATACATTTCCCGTTGATTGTGTTCCATCGTATGAAGCAACTTTTATAAAGCTAATTTCACAGTCTCCGTCAAATTTTTTAATGATATCTGCACCAAAAAAGAAAGCACCATTTAATACAATTAAAAAAACCGGGGTCTTTCCTTTATAATCATCATTTATTTTTACTACAACACCATTAATCACTTGATTAATTTGTGTTTTAGAAATATATTTTTTGAAAAATAAATCGTGTAATTGAATCATTTTAGAATCTAATTTTTATAATAATTAGTCAGAAAAATTAGCGCTGACAAATAAAGATGCAAAGATACATATTAACTTATTATTTCTTGTAAACTTCTCTATCTGATTAGAATGATTTATTTTTGCATTTAATTATAAACCCATGACTCATTATTTCTCTTCAGAATTTACGTTAGGCATTTTAGGTGGCGGTCAATTAGGAAAGATGCTTTTATACGAAACTCGAAAATTCGATATTAAAACTAGCGTACTAGATCCAAGTAACGAAGCACCTTGCAAAATCGCTTGTGATTATTTTGAAATTGGTGACTTAATGGATTTTGATACCGTTTATAATTTCGGGAAAAAAGTAGATGTTCTTACTTTTGAAATTGAGCTTGTAAACATAGAAGCGTTAGAAAAATTAGAAAAAGAGGGTATTATTGTTTATCCCAGACCGAGGACATTAAAAAATATCAACGATAAAATAACCCAAAAGCAATTTTATCAAAAACATCAAATTCCTACTTCTCCATTTCAAGTTTTTGATTCAAATACTAATTTATTATTAGCAGTTTCTAATCAAGATTTAGATTTCCCTTTTGTATGGAAACAAAGTAAAGGTGGCTATGATGGTATGGGAGTTAGTATAATCAGAAATAAAGAAGATCTTAATAAATTAATAAACGTACCTTGTATTGCGGAGCAATTAATTCCTTTTAAAAACGAATTAGCAGTTATTGTAAGTCGCAATCCAAAAGGTGAAATTAAAACCTATCCGGTGGTAGAAATGGAATTTCATCCTGAAGCTAACCAGGTAGAATATGTTATTTGCCCCGCACGGATAGATGACAAGGTAGCTGAAAAAGCTAGGGCTATTGCGGTAAAAGTTTCAGAAGCTTTTGAACATGTGGGGCTTTTGGCAGTTGAGTTATTTCAAACTGAAACTGATCAAATTCTCGTAAACGAAGTAGCTCCCAGACCACATAATAGTGGTCATTACAGTATTGAAGGTAGTGTAACCAATCAATTTGAACAACATTTACGTGCTATTTTAAATCTTCCATTAGGAGAAACCAATAGCAAACTTGCTGCAATAATGGTAAACCTGGTAGGGGAAGAAGGGTATAGGGGAAATGTTGAATATAAAAATATCGATAACATATTAAGTCTTGAAGGCGTTATACCACATATTTACGGTAAAAAACAAACAAGACCTTTTAGAAAAATGGGACATGTTACCATTGTAAATAAAGACATAAATAAAGCTCATAAAATTGCTGAAATAGTTAAAAAGACGATTAAAGTTATCAGCAATTAAAAATTAGTATTAAATCCAAAATTGAATTTAAAATAATAGATTATGAATAAAGTAGGAATAATTATGGGAAGCACCAGTGACCTCCCAATTATGCAGGAAGCAATAGACATTTTAAAAGGTTTTGATATTGAAATTGAGGTAGACATTGTTTCTGCTCATCGAACTCCAGAAAAATTATTTGATTATGGAAAAAGTGCTCATACCAGAGGGTTTTCTGTAATTATTGCAGGTGCAGGTGGTGCAGCTCACCTCCCCGGAATGATTGCTTCACTATCTCCTTTACCCGTTATTGGCGTACCGGTTAAATCTAGAAATTCAATTGATGGATGGGATTCTGTTTTATCTATTTTACAAATGCCTGGAGGCGTTCCAGTAGCAACAGTTGCGCTAGACGGAGCTAAAAACGCAGGTATCTTAGCTGCCCAAATAATTGGCACAAGCGATGCTGGTGTTTTAGAGAAAATAATCACCTATAAAAAAGGATTAAAGCTAAAAGTTGAAGAAAGTGCAAGAAGTATTAAATAGCACATTCTTAAAAAAATAGTTCCAATAAAATAAAACTTTTAATAGTTAAGGAAAACCTATGAAAAACCCTCTATTAACACCTTTCGATGCTGCTCCATTTTCAAAAATTAAAAACGATAATTTTTTTCCAGCAATAAAGCATTTTATTAAGGTAACCAAATCTGAAATTGATAAGATCACTACAAACAATCAAGATCCTACTTTTAACAATACCATTATAGCATTAGATATTACTGGAAAGGAATTGGATCGTGTTACTAGTATTTTCTTTAATTTAAACAGTGCTGAAACCAATGATGAAATTCAAAAAATTGCTCAAGAAGTATCTCCATTACTTTCAGATTTTAAAAACGATTTACTCTTAAACGAAAATCTTTTTAAAAGGGTGAAAAAAGTTTATGACACTAGACATTCACTATTATTAAATGAAGAGCAAAAAATGTTACTAGAAAAACAATATAAAGGCTTCTCAAGAAATGGTGCTAATTTATCTGATACTGGTCAAGAAACACTTCGTGAAATTGACAGCAAACTTTCGCAACTTAAATTAAAATTTGGAGAAAATATATTAGCAGAAACGAATGATTATAAGATGCAAATTACCGATAAAGCAAAATTATCAGGTTTGCCTGAAGGTAGTATCGAGATGGCTGCTCAGACTGCTAAAGAACAAAAAATAGATGGATGGGTTTTTACATTAGATCACCCAAGTTATATTCCATTTGTGACGTATGCCGATGATCGTGAACTTCGCAAAAAAATTACCATTGCTTTTGGAAAAAGAGCTTTTAAAAACAATGAATTTGATAATCAAACAACTATTTTAGAAATAGTAAAACTCCGTTATAAAAGAGCTCAATTACTTGGTTATAAGTCTCATGCTCATTTTGTATTAGAAGAGCGAATGGCAAAAACACCCGAAAAAGTGTTTGGTTTTTTAAATGAATTACTTGAAAAAGCAAAGCCTGCTGCTAAAAATGAATTTGATAAACTAAAAGCATTTGCTAATGAATTAGATGGTTTAAAAAAACTTGAAAAATGGGATGGCGCTTATTATTCAGAAAAATTAAAACAAAAACTCTTTGATTTAGATGATGAACAATTAAAACCCTATTTTAAATTAGAAAACGTGATAGAAGGCGTTTTTAATATTGCTGAAAAGCTTTACGAACTTAACTTTAAAGAAGTTTTTGACATTGACAAATATCAAGAAGACGTTAAAACTTATAGAGTTACTGATAAAGACCATAATTTAATTGCTCTCTTTTATGCCGATTTTCATCCTCGGCCGGGTAAACGTGGTGGTGCTTGGATGACTTCTTTTAAGCCTCAATATAAAAATGAAAATGAAAATGTACGTCCACACATTTCTAATGTTTGTAATTTCACCAAACCAACTACAAGTAAACCTTCCTTATTATCATTTAATGAAGTAACTACTTTATTCCACGAGTTCGGACATGGATTACACGGAATGCTTGCAAATACTACCTATAAAGGCTTGTCGGGAACCAATGTTTCTTGGGATTTTGTGGAATTACCCAGTCAAGTCCTAGAAAACTGGTGTTATGAAAAAGAAGCATTAGAGCTTTTTGCAAAACATTATAAAACAGGTGAAGTAATCCCCATGGAGTTGATTGAAAAAATTAAAGCTTCAGCTACTTTTCATGAAGGAATGCAAACGATGCGTCAATTAAGTTTTAGTTTACTAGACATGGCATGGCATGGCAATAATCCATCAGAAATCAACAATGTCAAAGAATTTGAAAATCAATCCTTTTTAAACACACAACTTTATCCAGATGTAAAAGAAAATTGTATGAGTACCGCTTTTTCTCATATTTTTCAAGGTGGATATTCTTCAGGATATTACAGCTATAAATGGGCAGAAGTATTAGATGCTGATGCATTCGCATATTTCAAAGAAAATGGTATTTTTAATAAGGAAATTGCAAACAAGTTTAAAGACACCGTACTATCTCAAGGAGGAACTTTAGACCCATTAGATTTATACATTAAATTTAGAGGGAAAAAGCCAAATCCGGATGCTTTGTTGAAAAGAGCCGGTTTAATGAAGTAATAGAAAATTAAGAATTTGAAGATCTTTCCTATTTTTATAAAAAACCAAAATGTCCAATAATCAACTTAAGCCTAATTTATGGGTGGATAAATATTCCGATTATTTGTTCAATTTCACCATTATTAAAGTAAATGACAGTGAAATAGCTAAAGATTTAATTTCCGAGACATTTTTAGCTGGGTTAAAATCTAAAGATAATTTTAAAGGAGAGGCTAGCGAACGTACTTGGCTAATTTCAATTCTTAAAAGAAAGATAATTGATCATTATCGAAAAATAAATTCTAATAAAGGTAAAGCAGAGGTTCGCAATACTTATTCTGATGAAGAATCGGAAAGAAATTGGTTAGAGGAAAGGCTAAGCGATTCTTATGATAAAAATGCTGAAGATTTAATTCTAAATACTGAATTAGGAACAGTCATAAATAATTGTTTAGACAATTTAAACGAAAAGCATGCACTCATTTTTAAGATGAAAACAATAGATAATTTTGATACAGAAACAATTTGTAAAGAATTTGATATTTCTCCGTCTAACCTATGGGTAATAATACACAGAACAAGAAAAACGATGATAGATTGCTTAAATAAAAACTGGTTTTAAAAGTATAATATGAAATGTGAAGATGCTGGTCAGGTATGTGATAAAAGTCAATATAAAGAAGCTTCTTTTTGGGAAAAACTTAAATTGAATGTTCATCTATTGTATTGCAGTACTTGCAGAGAGTACACAAAAAAAAACGTTAAGCTCTCCAACGTTTTTAAAAAATCGAATCTTAAAATAATGTCATTACATGACAAAAAAGAGTTAAAAAAACAAATTCATCAAGAATTAGCCAAATAAGTATTCAAAAATAAGAGTATTAGAAACCAGAAAACTGAAATACTTTCTACCCAAAAAGAAGAGAAAAACTTAGATTGTTTTTTATTAGCATTTAATAAAAAGACCAATAAAACGATACTAATAATTCCTAAACTTACTGAATAATTGAGTGTTATTGAATCTTTAAACAGTTCTATTAACAGTACTAAAACCAATATGACTACACCTATAATTTTAGTTTTTTTAACACCAACTCTTTGAGGTAATGTTTCTAAGGTTGAATCATCATATTGTAAATCTCGTATTTCGAATGGAAGGGTTAATACAAATACCAAAAGAAACCTTTGAAAAAAAGTTAAGTAAATAACAGTATCTAATGGTACACCTTCATTTACAATCGGCATCAAAACTGTAACTCCAGCCCAAACAAAAGCAACAATGGTAATTTTTATTCCTGTGAAGTTTCTTAAATTTTTATTTTTGAATAGCGGGATTGCATATAAAAAAGTAAGTATAGCAAAACTTCCGAAGAACGCTAAAACAGTCCAAGAAAGTTGAAATGAAAAATAAAGCATTGCAATTACTGAAACCAGTTGAGTGACTTTTAAATAAAAATACAAATCATGGTAATTTTTTATAAAAACAACAGCATATTTCACAAAATTATATCCAGTAACTGTTGCAAAAAAAACAAAACCTAAAAGACTTATTGTACTGTTAATATCAAATTCTAAACAAGTAACTCCAACTAATGAACAAACGGCAAAAGCCACATGTACACTGCTATTAACATACCTATTAAATAATAAACTAAGCATTTTCATAAAACAAAAATAATCAATGTATAATCAATCACAATTTTTCTTTAAAAATCAACTAGTTTTTATAGGAAAAAATACCTGGCTATTGTTAAAAATTGTAAATTTGCGTTTTAAATTTCCTAACTAAGAAAGATGAATACAAATTCTTTTGCTCAAAGGCATATTGGTCCTAGAAAAAGTGACCTAAATAAAATGTTGAAAACGATTGGTTTAAACTCTATGGAGGAACTAATAAATCAAACTATTCCAGAAGATATTTTATTAAAAGAAAGACTGTCGCTCAACAAGGCAATGTCTGAACAGGAATATCAAGAACACAACAATCTTCTTAGCTTAAAAAACAAACTATATAAAACCTACATTGGTTTAGGATATCACAATAGTTTTTTACCGCCAGTAATACAAAGAAATATTCTTGAAAATCCAGGATGGTATTCAGCTTATTCACCCTATCAAGCTGAAATTGCTCAAGGTAGATTAGAAGCTTTAATCAATTTTCAAACCACTGTTTGCGATTTAACAGGTATGGAACTAGCCAACGCTTCCTTATTAGATGAAGCGACAGCTGCGGCTGAGGCAATGTCCTTACTTTATTCTTTAAGAGACCGTGCTCAGAAAAAAAAGAATATTGGTAAATTTTTTGTTTCTGAGGAAGTATTACCACAAACGATATCTTTATTACAAACGAGATCGATTCCTTTAGGAATAGAATTAGTGATAGGTAACCATCAAGAATTTGATTTTTCTTCTGAATACTTTGGAGTATTACTTCAATACCCTGGAAAATTTGGGCAAATTTATAACTATCAATCTTTTGTGGAAAAATCAAAAGAATCCTTAATTAAAGTAGCAGTCGCTGCAGACATATTGAGTTTAGTAATGTTGGAATCTCCAGGTAATTTTGGAGTAGATGTTGTAGTAGGGAGCACACAACGTTTTGGAATACCATTAGGTTATGGTGGACCTCACGCTGGATACTTTGCTACCAAAAGCGAATACAAACGTAATATTCCAGGACGTATTATCGGTATTACAAAAGACATGGACAATAACATGTCGTATCGCATGGCTCTTCAAACAAGAGAGCAACATATTAAAAGAGATAGGGCAACATCTAACATTTGTACGGCTCAAGTTTTATTAGCAGTAATGGCTGGTATGTATGCAGTATATCATGGCCCTGAAGGATTAAAGCATATTGCAAATAATGTTCATAACACTGCAGCAACTTTAGCAGTAGCTCTAGAAAATATTGGGTATTCACAATTAAATTCTGCTTTCTTCGACACCATTGTCATAAAAGCTGACAAAGAACAAATTAAGTCTATTGCCGAAAAACATGAAATTAACTTTTATTATATAGACAACCATACTATTAGTATTTCCTTAAACGAAACCACTTCATTAAAAGATTTAAATGCAATTATTGCTGTTTTTAATGAAGCAACAAACAATGATTCTTCCTCAATAGATTCTTTGTTAGATCCATCTATCATCCCTGCAGAATTAGAAAGAAAATCACCCTTCTTAACAAATGATGTTTTTAATTCTTATCATTCTGAAACTGAAATGATGCGTTATATTAAAAAATTAGAACGTAAGGATTTATCATTAAATCACTCAATGATTCCTTTAGGGTCTTGCACTATGAAATTGAATGCAGCTTCTGAAATGCTTCCTTTAAGCAATCCAAACTGGTCAAGTATTCATCCTTTTGTTCCTGTAGAACAAGCAAAAGGATACCAAGAAATGTTAACCAATCTAGAAAATCAATTAACTGAAATTACGGGTTTTGCAGCGACTTCACTTCAACCAAATTCAGGTGCTCAAGGAGAATTTGCCGGCTTGATGGTAATTAAAGCATATCATGAATCTAGAGATGATCATCATAGAAACATCTGTTTAATTCCATCTTCTGCACACGGAACAAATCCAGCAAGTGCAGTAATGGCTGGAATGAAAGTTGTAGTTACTAAAGCTACAGAAGAAGGTAATATCGATGTTGATGACTTACGTGAAAAAGCAATTTTACACAAAGACAATCTTTCAGCGCTAATGATTACATACCCCTCAACACATGGAGTTTATGAGGCATCAATTATTGAAATTACAAGTATCATTCACGAAAACGGAGGTCAAGTATATATGGATGGTGCCAATATGAATGCACAAGTTGCACTTACAAACCCTGGTGCTATTGGTGCTGATGTTTGTCATTTAAATTTACATAAAACATTTGCAATTCCTCATGGAGGAGGTGGTCCTGGAGTAGGCCCGATTTGTGTTGCAAAACAATTAGCACCATTTTTACCAAGTAATCCAATTATTAAAACTGGAGGAGAACAAGGAATTACAGCAATTTCTGCGGCTCCATGGGGCTCTGCACTAGTTTGCTTAATCTCTTATGCATACATCTGCATGCTGGGGGAAAAAGGATTAAAAAAATCTACTGAATTTGCAATTTTAAATACCAATTATATAAAAGAAAGGTTACACGGATCCTATGAGGTTTTATATTCTGGAGAAAATGGCCGTGCTGCTCACGAGATGATTATAGATTGCAGACCCTTTAAAACAAATGGAATTGAGGTTACCGATATCGCAAAACGTTTAATGGATTATGGTTTCCATGCACCAACTTTATCTTTTCCAGTAGCTGGAACTTTAATGATAGAACCTACAGAAAGTGAAAGTTTAGAAGAGTTAGATCGTTTTTGTGACGCCATGATATCAATAAGAAAAGAGATCGATGAATCTACCTTAGAAGAGCCAAATAATGCCTTAAAAAATTCACCACATACCCAAGAGATGGTTACCAGTGACTCCTGGGAATTTCCATACTCAAGAAAGAAAGCAGCGTTTCCATTAGCTTATATAAAAGAAAATAAATTCTGGCCGAGCGTAAGAAGAGTAAATGAAACTTTCGGAGATCGTAATTTAATTTGTACCTGTACTCCAATTGAAGATTTTATAACAGACTAAAAAAATTAAAATAAAATTGAATTAAAAGCTTTTCTTCGGAAAAGCTTTTATATTTTTACAAATCACAACAAAATCAATAGCTTATGGCTATAAAAATCACTGGTACTGGAAGTTATATCCCTAACTTAATAATTCCAAACCAATCCTTCGAAAAGAAAGATTTTTATAATGAAGATCGTACTCGGTTTAATGCTGAAAACAAAATAATTATTGAAAAATTCAAATCTATTACAGGCATTTCTGAAAGACGTTATGCTGAAAATAATTTAAATAATTCAGATATTGGGGCAATGGCCTCTAAAATTGCAATAGCGGATTCTAACATTGATCAAGAAAATATCGATTATATTATCGTTGCTCATAATTATGGTGACATTAGTTTTGACTCAAAACAAAGTGATGCGGTTCCTAGTATAGCTTCTAGAATAAAGCAAAAATTAAAAATTAAAAACCCAAGTTGTGTTGCTTATGACATTTTATTTGGATGTCCAGGTTGGATAGAAGGAATGATACAAGCAAATGCTTTTATCAAAGCGGGAATTGCAAAAAAATGTTTAGTTATCGGTACAGAAACATTATCTCGAGTTGTGGATGAAAACGATAGAGATTCAATGATTTTTAGCGACGGCGCTGCCGCAGTTATTTTAGAAGAGTCAGAAAATACTGGAGGAATTATTTCTCACGAATCTGCGACATATGCGCTTGAAGAAGCAAATTATATATTTTTCGGCGAATCATTTAAACCAAATGATTCCAGTAAAAATAAATATATAAAAATGTTGGGTCGTAAAATTTACGAATTTGCGTTAATTAATGTACCATCAGCAATGAAGGTATGTCTAGAGAAATCAAAAGTAGATATTACTAGGGTTAAAAAAATATTGATTCATCAGGCTAATGAAAAAATGGATGAAGCAATCATAAAAAGATTCTATAAACTTTATGGGATGGAAATGCCTGAAGATATTATGCCGATGTCCATAAACAAATTAGGCAACTCTAGTGTTGCTACCGTACCTACATTATATGACTTAATACTTAAAGGCAATCTAGGGGATCATCGCATTGATCCTGGAGATGTAATTATATTTGCAAGTGTGGGTGCTGGTATGAATATTAATGCGATGGTATATCAAGCATAACCTCAAACTCTAATTAAGTGTACGAAAATAATTTTCCAAATAAACGATTTCGAATCACTTTAGGTTTCTTAAAGCAATTTATTTCTAAAAAAGAGCGCATTTTAGATTTAGGCACCATTAACCCATTTTCAGATATTTTAAAAAAGGAGGGTTATAAAGTAACTAATACTGAAGGAGAGGATTTAGATATTGACACTACTATCGTAAAAAAAGACGATTTTGATGTTATTACCGCTTTTCAAATATTTGAACATATGGTGGTTCCTTTTAATGTCCTAAATGATATTAAAGCGACTAAATTAATTGCTTCTGTACCTCTTAAATTATGGTTTGCTTCAGCTTACAAGAGTAAAAATGATAAATGGGATCGTCATTATCATGAATTTGAAGACTGGCAATTTAATTGGCTATTAGAAAAATCTGGTTGGGAAGTAAAGAAAAGTATTCAGTTTACAAGTCCCGTAAAAAAAATAGGATTTCGGCCAATACTGAGGTTATTTACTCCTCGTTTTTATTTGGTTTATGCGGAAAGAATTAAACGTTAATCTTATTGATTTAAAATAAAATAAATACATCTTTTTTTGTAAATTGATATTTTAATATGAATATCTGCATCATCATACCGGCCTACAATGAAGAAGACCATATAGCTAATACACTACAGTCTTTATTGAGTCAAACCTATCCAATAAAAGAAATAGTTATTGTTAATGATAACTCAACAGATAATACAAGAAGTATCATTGATTCTTTCTCTGAAAAGCATTCATTTATTAAAAGTATTAACACTAAATCTGAAGCCATTCACCTACCTGGAAGTAAGGTTATTAACGCTTTTTACAAAGGATTCGAATTTATTGATAAAGAATATGACCTCATTTGTAAAATAGATGCCGATTTAATATTTCCAAAAAATTATTTTGAATCAATTAGTGCTATTTTTAATGACAATCCCAGTTGTGGAATAGCTGGAGGGTTTTGTTATATACAAAAGGAGGATGCATGGGTTTTAGAAAATCTAACCAATAAAAATCATATTAGAGGAGCATTAAAAGCATATAGATCTGACTGCTTCAATCAAATTGGAGGCCTAAAAAACACGATGGGCTGGGACACTATAGACGAATTATTAGCTCAATATCATGGCTGGGAAATTAAAACAGATGAAAATTTACATGTTAAACATTTAAAACCTACAGGCGCTAACTATTCTAAAGAAGCCAAATATAAGCAAGGCGAAGCTTTTTATAAAATGAGGTATGGCTTATTATTAAGTTTTATTGCTTCAACAAAATTAGCTTTTAACAAAAAGAGTTTTTCTTTTTTTTCAAATACCATCTTAGGGTTTTTAAAAGCTTATACTAAAAACTTAGCCTTTATCGTTAGTAAAAAAGAAGGTGTTTTTATTCGGAATTTAAGATGGAGTGGCATTAAGAAAAAATTATTTTAATCTCAATATATTTAGTCTAAAAACTTTAGATCACAGTCAATTATAATAACAAGTTTATATGTACTTTTGATTTAAAAATTATTCAAATAATGAACTACCCACAAAAAAAAAACATAATAGCTTTCTTTATTTCATTTTTATTTATTTCAATTTTTTTTTCTTGCAAGTCACAAAAAGAGTTTGTTAATTTAGAAACTACAAGTAATAAAGCAATTACACCTCCGGCAAAAAAAGTAAAAAATATCATATTACTTATTGGCGATGGCATGGGTTTAAGCCAAGTTTCAGCGAGCCAGTTTTATAATAAAAATGCATCAAATTTTGATCGATTTCCTGTTATTGGTTTAATTAAAACTTCTTCTTCCAGTGATTTAATTACCGATTCAGCAGCTAGCGCTACTGCATTTGCTAGTGGAATAAAAACATACAATGGAGCTTTGGGAGTAAATACCGATTCACTTGCAGTTACAACAATTGTTGAAGAAATTTCTAAAATTGGAATTTCTACAGGAATTATTTCCACCTCTTCCATAGTTCATGCAACTCCCGCTGCTTTTTACACACATACAAAAAAAAGAAGTATGTATGAAGATATAGCGGCTCAATTAGTAAGCTCAGACATTGATTTTTTTGCCGGTGGAGGAATTAACTATTTTAATGATCGAAAAGACAAAAGAGATTTAATTTTAGAATTAGAGAAAAATGGCTTTTCAATAGACTTAGAGATGCTTCCAAATATTACCAAACCAACTGTTATCAAAAAACAAGGTTATTTATTAGCTCCAGATGCAATGCCAAAAATGGTGGACGGTAGAGGTGATTTTTTATCAAATGCAACACATTTAGCTATAGAAAGTTTATCGACTAACGAAGAAGGTTTCTTTTTAATGGTTGAAGGATCTCAAATAGATTGGGGTGGTCATGATAATGATGCAGCATATCTTATCAGTGAATTAATTGATTTTGACAATACCATTGGAGTTGCTTTAGATTTTGCGAAATTAAATGGTGAAACTTTAGTTATTGTTACAGCAGACCATGAAACGGGTGGATTTACATTAGCAGAAGACAATGGTGATTATAATAAGATTAAACCTGTGTTTTCAACTGGTGGACATTCTGCAACTATGATTCCTGTATTTGCTAAAGGTCCAAATTCAGAGGATTTTGGAGGTATTTATGAAAATACAGCTATTTATAAAAAGATGAAAACTTTGTTTTTTGAAAATAACAATAATTAAATCGTAACAATATATTTGATACCTTGCATAAGTGAAAAAACTAATTAAATACATATCCGATATTGGCTCCTACTTTTTAATGTTAGGAAAAGTTTTTAAAAGCCATACGAAGAGTTCGGTAATGAAAGAATTAATTATGAAAGAAATTGATGATCTCATCATTAATTCTTTAGGGATTGTAGCATTTATATCTTTTTTCGTTGGAGGGGTAATATCCATACAAACAGCACTAAATCTTGAGAACCCATTGATTCCAAAATCCTTAATTGGCTTTGCAACTAGACAATCTATTATTTTAGAGTTTGCACCGACTTTTATGTCTATAATAATGGCTGGTAAAGTAGGTTCATTTATTACCTCTAGTATTGGTTCAATGAGAGTAACAGAACAAATTGATGCCCTTGAAGTGATGGGTATCAACTCCTTAAATTACTTAGTTTTTCCGAAAATAATAGCAATGTTATTTTATCCCTTTATTATAGCTATTGCAATGTTTTTGGGGATTTTTGGGGGATTCCTGGCTGGAGTTTACGGCGGATTTGCAACAGCAGCCGACTTTACGCAAGGACTTCAAGACACCTTTTATCCATTTCATTTAGTGTATGCTTTTATAAAAACATTCTTTTTTGGAATGATATTAGCAACCGTTCCTTCTTGGCAAGGATATTATATGAAAGGTGGTGCCTTAGAAGTTGGTAAAGCTAGTACCAAATCATTTGTTTGGACTAGTATAATAATAATATTAACCAATTATATTATCACACAATTACTATTAAGTTAATGATAAAAGTAGACAACATTATAAAAAGTTTTGGTGCAGATGAGGTATTAAAAGGCATTTCAGCAACTTTTGAAAAAGGAAAAACCAATCTTATTATAGGAAGAAGCGGAAGTGGTAAAACGGTAATGCTAAAGTGCATGATAGGTCTTTTTACTTCAAATTCTGGAGAAATATTTTTCGAAGATCAAGCCATAAGCAAAATGGACATAGAAGCTCAAAGAACTTTAAGAGAAGACATCGGAATGTTATTTCAAGGTGGCGCTTTATTTGACTCCATGAATATCGAAGATAATGTTATGTTTCCACTGAGAATGTTTTCGAATGATAAAAGACCTGAAATGCTTAAAAGAGTTAATGAAGTTTTAAAACGAGTTGATTTAGAAAATGTAAATCATAAATTCCCCTCTGAAATATCAGGAGGAATGAAAAAAAGAGTATCCATTGCTAGAGCAATAGTAAATAACCCAAAGTATCTTTTTTGTGACGAGCCAAATTCAGGCTTAGATCCAAAAACAGCAACAGTAATTGATCAATTAATTCAAGAAATTACGAAAGAAAACAACATCACAACTGTTGTTGTTACCCATGATATGAACTCAGTAATGGAGATTGGAGAAAAAATTGTTTTTCTTAAAAATGGAAAGTTAGTATGGCAAGGGTCAAATCAAGAGATTTTTAAAACTGATAATGAAGATGTAACAGATTTTGTATATTCATCTGATTTATTCAAAAAAATTAGAGATATTCAGATTAAAGAACACTAATTTTTATCTGTTTAATAGTTTAAAGTAAAATAATTTTTTTTACTTTTAAAATCTGATAAAAGAAATTAACTAGCAAAAACATAGTATTTTTATGTTAATAATTAGGGTATTATCATCTTTGCTTGTCTTATAAACAAAAAATGAAAATGAAAAAATTATTACTCCTTAGTTTTACTATTGTTAGTTTAACCAATCTAATAGCCCAGCCGAGTTTCACAAATAGAAATGATTTAATTGAAAATTATAGTGGCTATACCTCTATCACGGTAGACATGAATGGTGATTATTTAGATGATTTTGTGAGGGTTTCAGAAAATGGTATAGGCATTGATTATCAACAAGCAGACGGAACCTTCGAATCTGTATTTATTGCAATGATTATTCAATGGGTACCAGATTGGAGTGCTGCTGCTGCTGATATTGATGGTAATGGATATACGGATCTTTTGCTTGGTAATGGACAAAGAGCTTCATTTTTATTTGCAAATGAGGATGGTACTGAATTTACAGAAGTGTTTGAGGATTTATATATATTTTCTCAACGAACAAACCTAGTAGACATTGATAATGATGGAGATTTAGATGCATTTGTGTGTCATGACGTTGATGGAAATCATAATTACAGAAATGACGGGAATCAAAACATGGTCTTAGATTTTAACTTAATTGAAACAATTAACCTTGCTGGTAATTACGCTTCTTTATGGGTAGATTATGATAATGATGGAGATACAGATATGCATTTAACAAAATGCCGTCAAGGATCAACACCTGGTGATCCTGAAAGAACCAATGCGATGTATCGTAATAATGGTGATGGAACCTATACTGAAGTAGCAGCTGCTATTAACTTAGACGATAATGAACAATCTTGGGCTACTATATGGCAGGATTTTGATAACGATGGAGATTTTGATGCTTTTTGCGTAAACCATAGTGATGCTAATCGTTTTTACGAAAATGATGGGACTGGAGTTTTTACGGATATTATAGTTTCTACAGGTATTAATCCAACAGACTTAGGAGCCTGGGAAAATCACGGTGCCGATTTTGATAATGATGGTTATCTAGATATTTTTTCTGAAATGGCGAGAGAGTTATATATGAATAATGGTGATATGACATTTACCGGTTATGATTTGCCTTTTGATGAAGGTGCGGTTGGAGATTTTAATGGAGATGGTTATCTTGATGTAGGTAGAGCGGGAGATTTATGGATGAATGATGGTGGAAATAATAATTGGGTGAAATTTGCTTTAGTAGGTGTTGAAAGTAACCTGCATGGAATTGGAGCACGAATAACTATTAACGGGGATTGGGGAATTCAAATACGAGAAGTGCGTTCAGGAACTGGGTATAGCCATATGAGCTCATTAATTGCACATTTTGGTTTAGGAACAAGTACAGAAATTGAATCTGTCTTAATTGAATGGCCTTCTGGAACTGTAGATTTAATTGAAAATGTGGATATTAATTCGCAACATGTATTTATAGAAGGTGAAAATGTTCTTGGAACATCGGATTTCGCGTTAAACGGGATTAGTTTATACCCTAACCCAACTAGTACTATGGTCAACTTTTCATTAAAAAACATTGAAGGAACTCCAGTAAGAATTATAGATGTTAATGGTAGAACTGTACTAAAAACTACAATTTCTTCAGACAGCAATATCAATATTGAAATGCTAACAAACGGAGTTTATTTTGTTCAATTACAAATTGAAAACAAAGACCTTAGTTATAAGTTTGTAAAAAAATAATGGTTGGTTATTGAATAAAAAAAAGCTGTCTAAATAGACAGCTTTTTTTTATTCAATAATTTGTAGTGTGTCCAATTTTAATTTATATCGCAACCAATTATTTAAACTTTTACGATCCTTTCCCCTATTCTTTTTCTTCTATTACAGAATTTTCATCATTGGTAGCTTCATCAATAGTATCCATTAAGAATATTTATTATTAAATTTTTGTTTAACTGCTGCTAATAAACTTTTTATTTCTTGTTCTTTTTCTTTGGGATAAATCATCAAAACATCTTCTTTATCGACCACTATATAATCTTTAATACCATCAATAACTACTAACTTATCCTTTGAAGTGAATATCATATTACCTGTAGCATCGGTAAATTGAGGTATTGCTCTAACCAAAGCGTTATTGTTTTCATCTTTTCCTAATTTATCGTGCAATGCTCCCCAGGTACCTAGATCGTTCCAATCGAATGAAGCTTTTTTTACATATACTGCATTAGACTTTTCAAGAATACCATAATCAATCGAAATGTTTTCAGATTTTTCATAATTATTAAGGATGAAATTTCGCTCTTCAACGGTATTTAATTTTTCAATTCCTGAAGAAAACAATTCATACATTTCTGGCAAATTTTCCTTAAATGAATTGACAATACTTTCTGCGCTCCAGATAAATATTCCAGCATTCCATAGAAAATTTCCATCAGCTAAAAACTGTTTAGCTGCTTCATAGTCGGGTTTTTCTCTAAACTGACTTACTTTTTTAATCGTTTCTATTTCTTCTTTATTATATTCAATATATCCAAATCCTGTATTCGGAAAAGTGGGCTTGATTCCCAATGTTAACAATTTAGAAGTATTAGCACAAGCTTTAAAACCTATTTCAACATCTTTTAAAAAAGAAATTTCATCTTCAATCCAATGATCGCTTGGAGCTACTATCATCATAGCTTTTGGATTTATCTTTTGAATTTTTAAAGCAGATAACAAAATACAAGGTGCTGTATTTCGCATTGCAGGTTCTAACACCACTTGACTTTTTTGAACGGTAGGCAATTGTTCTAAAACAATATCGATGTACTTATCATTTGTTAGGATATTGATATTATTAGATGGAATTAATCCTTCTAACCTAGAAAATGTTTTTTGTAACAAAGTCTGTCCACTTCCTAACATATCGTGAAATTGCTTAGGAAACTCAGTAGTACTAACTGGCCAAAAACGAGAACCAATTCCTCCAGCCATGATGACTGCATAATAATTTTTATTTGTTAATTGATGCATTTTTTTTTGTGTTATCAATCTATTAAAACCTGATTTATAAAAATAATTATTTTTCTATAAAGAATATATTTTATAGGACTTCAACCTCTGCATTGGGATTAAATAAGTAGATTTTTCCGGTAGCTACCTCTAAGCATTCGTAGCGTTTAACTAGCTTTTTTCCTTTTTTAAAAATCTTTCCGTTATGCAACCTAAAATCTCTACCCAAGGGTATTTCAAAGATATAGTTTTTATCATTAGGAGCATCATAATGCTTTAATGCCAATGAGAGTTTAGCATCTGTATCACTACTTGCTTTGGGGTTTTTAAAATGTATTGCTAAATAAGGCAGTAATTGATTAGGGAATATCTCAGGTCTTAAATAAGGCAACATGAGTTGCTGGAAGGTATGCTTCCATTCATTACCATGGGGTTTGACCATGCTCCCATACTTTTTAAAAGCAATTAAATGAGCAATTTCATGAATTAATGTGATTAAAAATCGATAGGAATTTAAATTTGAATTAACAGTTATTTGATGCTGACCATCAGGCATTTTTCGGTAATCCCCATGACGAGTAATCCTTTCATTAACAATTTTAAGATAGATGTTGTGTGCGGTAATTAATTGAAAAACAGAAGCAACTGATGCTTGAGGAATATATTTTTCAAGAGTTTTTGGCATTGTTTATATTAAGGAGTCGAGTTGGATACTTGTAGTATTTTACCATTGTACATTTGATGTCCAGAAATAGAAAATTGCATAATATATTGGGCCATTTCTTCAGCGGTAACGTTTGCATTAAAACCTGGAAATGCTTCTTCTAGCATCTCTGTTTGTACAGCACCTAATGCCAATGCATTGAAGGAAGGTCCTGTTTCTTTATATTCCTCAGCTAATAATTCTGTTAGCGTTATTAAAGCTCCCTTACTGCTACTATAAGCACTTAAACCCGGGAATTTCATACTTCCTTGTACTCCACCCATACTGCTAATATTAACCACGTGCCCATCTTTTTTCATAAAAGGGAGTATCGCTTTAGTTAATGCAGCTGCACCAAAAACATTTACCTCATAAACACTTGTAAAATCATCAATTGAGGTTTCAGCAAAAGGTTTGTTGATTAAAACTCCTGAGTTATTTATTAAAATATCTACTTGTTTCCAATTTTCTTCTACAAACTTCGAAACCATTTGAATATCTTTTGAATCTGTGATGTCAAAAGGAAAAATAGTACATCCGTCAAGATCAATACTTGAAATAGGTGCTGAATTTCTAGAAAGAGCTAAAACATTATAACCTGCATTTGTAAACAAGGGTACAAGTTCATACCCAATTCCTCTACTCGTTCCTGTTATGATAACATTTTTCATCTATACAAACATGGTTACAGGGTTCTCTACGTACTTTCTAAAGGTCTGTAAAAATACAGCTCCAGTTGCTCCATCAACAGTTCTATGATCACAAGCTAATGTAACTGTCATTGTATTACCTATAGCAATCTGCCCATTTTTTACAACTGGTTTTTGCACAATAGCGCCAACCGATAAAATTGCTGAATTTGGTTGATTAATTATAGAGGTAAACTCCTTAATACCAAACATTCCTAAATTGGATACTGTAAATGTACTTCCTTCCATCTCTAGAGGAGTTAATTTTTTATTTCTAGCTTTTCCTGCCAACTCTTTTACATTTGCCCCAATTTGACTGTAAGTCATTTGATCTGCAAATTTTAATACAGGAACTAACAATCCTTCATCTACTGCTACAGCAACACCAATATGAATATGTTTTGCTATTAAAGTAGCGGTGTCTGTCCAATGAGAATTTACCTTAGGGTGTTTGCGCAACGCCATAGCACTTGCTTTAACTACCATGTCGTTATAAGACACTTTTACATCAGGATCTGAATTAATTGCAGTTCTTGCTGCAATAGCATTGTCCATGTCTAACTCTACAGTTAAATAATAGTGTGGAGCCATAAATTTTGATTCCCCTAAACGCTTAGCGATCACTTTACGCATTTGTGAATTCTTAACTTCTTCAAAACCTTCCTCACCAACAGGAGTATAAGTAGAAATACCTGCAGATAATGGCTGATAATTCTCAATATCACGTTTTATAATACGTCCATTTTCTCCACTCCCTGTTAGCTTTGATAAACTGATTCCTTTTTCTTCAGCAAGTTTTTTTGCTAAAGGTGATACAAATACTCTAGCATTATCTTTTAGTAAAACAGGAATTTCACTTTTAGGTGTTTCTACTTTAGTTTCGACCACTACTGGAGTTTCTATTTTTACTGGATTCTCTTTTACCACTTTTTTACCTCCAGCACTGTAATGATCTAGTATCCCTGAAACATCAGTTCCTTTAGGTCCAATAACTGCTAAAACAGCATCAACCTTTGCTGTTTCTCCTTCTTTAACTCCTACCTCCAATAAAACTCCAGTATAGAACGATTCAAACTCCATCGTAGCCTTATCGGTTTCTATTTCTGCTAGGATATCGCCTTCTTCAACAAGGTCACCAATTTTTTTATTCCAAGTTGCAACGGTACCTTCTTCCATGGTATCGCTTAATCTTGGCATGGTAATTACCTCAACCCCATCAGGAACGGTAAGTGATTTATCTTCAACCTTCACTTCTGCTTCAATGATGGTTTCTTTTTTATTTTCAGAAATCACTTCAACATTAGAATTCCCATTTATAAATTCAGAAATATCTTCACCCGCATCTCCTATAATTGCTAAAAGAACATCAACAGGAGCTGTTTCTCCTTCTTGAACTCCTATATAAAGTAATGTCCCTTCGTTAAAAGATTCAAACTCCATCGTTGCTTTATCAGTCTCTATTTCAGCTAAAATATCTCCTTCAGTTATTTTTTCACCTACTTTAAAAAGCCATTTAGCAACAGTCCCTTCTTCCATGGTGTCGCTTAATCTTGGCATTGTAATTACTTCAGCCATATAAATTATAATTTATGGGATAAAAATGGATAATCTTCTTGTTCGTAGACAACATCATACATCAGACTTTTTTCAGGATAAGGGGAGTCTTCTGCAAACTGTTCACATTCGCTAACCAATTCTTTTACCCGTTTATCTATTTCATCCAATTGCTTTTGTGATGCATATTTTTTATCTAAAATAATATTTTTCACATAGGTAATCGGATCTTCTTTTTGCTTTTCTGCTACTTCTTTTTTTGTACGGTAATTTTGAGCATCACTCATAGAGTGACCTCTATAACGATAAGTTCTAATTTCTAAGAAGGTAGGACCCTCTCCTTTTCTAGCTCTTTTTATTGCCTCATCTAAAGCTTCTGCAACAGTTTCTGGATTCATACCATCTATAGCTTTACAAGGCATGTCATACGCCAGTCCCATTTTCCATATCTCCGTACTATTTGAAGTTCTTTCTACAGAAGTACCCATTGCATATCCATTATTTTCAACACAAAATACGACCGGCAATTTCCAAAGCATTGCTAAATTCATTGTTTCATGTAAGGAACCTTGTCGCATAGCACCATCTCCCATAAAAGTTAGCGTAACGGCGTCTCTATTAAAATATTTATCAGCAAAAGCCAATCCAGCTCCTAAAGGTATTTGACCACCAACGATACCATGACCACCATAAAAACGATGTTCCTTAGAAAAAATATGCATAGAACCACCTAGTCCTTGAGATGTTCCAGTACTTTTTCCATACAATTCTGCCATTACTCTTTTAGGGTCTACCCCCATACCAATTGGTTGGACATGATTTCTATAAGCGGTAATCATTTTATCTTTTGTAAGATCCATCACATGCAATGCTCCAGCTAATATTGCTTCCTGACCATTGTACAAATGAAGAAATCCTCTTACCTTTTGTTTGATATATACTTGAGCAAGTTTATCTTCGAATTTCCTCCAGAAATACATGTTTTCGTACCAATCTAAATATGTTTGTTTTGTAATTTTTTTCATAATAATTTATAAGAAAATTTATAAATAGCTTACAAAAATACTATATTATTCGGTTTTATTAAACTATAAATTCTGAAAAGAATGCGAAATATTTAATTGCTTCGATAAGGAACTCTTAAACAATGGTAATTAGTGCTAAAATTGAAGAAAATAGTTATAGGTAAGCAGCATCAAAAATAAGTGGCAATAAATCCTTGACCGAATTGGCTTTTATTATTTTTCCGGTTTCTCCCATAAAATAGATTTCAATGGAAGGGTCTTGTTTTACTTCATATTCTGCTAATACTTGACGGCATGCACCACAAGGTGCTATAGGAGAAGACAATACATGATTTAAGGATTTTGCAGTAATTGCCATGGAAACAAAAGTAGCATCTGGATTTTGTGACCCGGCATGAAATATAGCAACCCGTTCTGCACATAAACCCGAAGGATATGCAGCGTTCTCTTGATTATTCCCGGTAACAATTTCACCAGATTTTAATTGCAGGGCAGCACCCACCTTAAAACGCGAATAAGGCGCATAAGCTTTTTCACGTGCTTCATGCGCCTTATTCATTAGCTTTTGTATCGAAACAGGAAGTTCAGATACAGCATCAAATTCTTCTAAATTTATTTCAATTTTAATATTTTTCAATTTTTTTAGTATTCATCGTATTCATCACCGAAATTAAACGTTAAACCAAAACGAAGGGTTCCTTCTAATGGACTCACTACTTTGGAGGTAGAAATTAAATAAGATAAATCTATATTAATCGTGGTGTATTTAAATCCTGCTCCTACAGAAAAGAATTGTCTTGCTCCTTTATTTGGATTTTCGTTAAAATAACCCATTCTAAATGCAAAAACATCTCTAAACCAATATTCGGCACCCAAAGCCCAGGTAACTTCCTGTAATTCTTCACTAATCCCATTTGGCGCATCTCCAAAAGATTGAAACATTCCTTTAAAGAATGCTACATTAGGATCTTTGCCTTTATAGATTGAATTATTTTCTATCCTACCTGTTATTAAATCACCTTCATCATATTGTCCATCACCATTTTCATCGATATAAGATATTTCTGTTCCATATATTGGAGGTGTTGGCACTAATAATTTACTAAGCTGAGCAGTTACACCTACCGTATTGTATTGATCCAATATAAAATCAAATCCAGCTCCCAACGCTAAATTGGTTGGTAAAAAACTTTCTGAACCAACTTCATCATATTTTAATTTTGGTCCGATATTAGAAATATTAATACCTGCCCTCCATCGACCGTCAAAACTACTCATAGGAATCTCTTCACTTTGGTAATACGATGATATGTCTACTGCAAATGAATTTGCGGCATTTGCATCTTCTATGGCAGTTTGTAACTTCAAATCAGATCTAATGTACCTACCTGTTACCGCCATCGCAATCCGTTCGCTTAACCGCAAAGAATAAGTAAGGTCAAAAAGTAATTCGTTGGGTTTCACTATTAAAGGCTCTTGATCTATTGTTTCTCTTAATTCAATTTCTCCACTACTAAAGTATCTAAAACTAGCTGCTACAGCACTTTGTTCATTCAGCCTGTTGTAATAGGTAATATTTCCTAAAAACACATCGTTCACTAATTTCCCTAAATAAGGGGTATAAGTAACTCCTATGCCCTGTTTTGACAAAGCAAATGCTGATTTCGAAGGATTCCATTGTTGTGAAAAGGCATCTGCAGAAGTTGCAACTCCAATATCTGCCATACCAGCAGACCTTGCATCTGCAGCAATTAGCATAAATGGAACACCCGTTGTGATAACTCTTGCATCATCAGCTGAACCAAAACCAGGAATGACAGCTGTAGGATCACCGGGAACAAGTTGTGCAATACTGTTAATTGAGAAAAAACTTAATAATGTAAGGAATAATATTTTTTTCATTTCTTTGAAATTTTGAGCAAATATAAATTTAATTTTATAGAATAACGAGTTTTTCAATTTTTTCAACACGTTTGTTGGTTAACGATGAAATTACACTAATCTTATAAACATAGACTCCTTTTCCGATTCGATCTCCAAAATCATCTTTTCCATCCCAAATAATGTCTCTAGATAAAAAACCATCTGTGTTTATGATTTGATTCTTAGTCCAAACTATTTTTCCAGTAACCGTAAATACTTGTATTTGTACTTCTAAAGGCTCGAAAGGACGATTGTGATTGAACCAAAACTCGGTATAACTAACAAAAGGATTAGGGTAATTGAGCACATTAGTAATTTCCAAATCATCATTACCCGCAACTATAAATTGAATTTCTGCAGTTGAAGAATTATTATAAACATCCCAGGCCTTGAGGGTTAGTGTATGCATCCCTTCTTCTAAATCTCTAAAGGTAAAGGAAGCCTTTCCGTTTGAATAATCATCTATATTTGCTTGATAATACTCATTAATAACAAAAGGATTGGACTCATCACCATCTAAAATTGCAATCATATCATGTCCTATTCCACTTGAGGTATTAATTCCATTATCATCAGATAATTTTGCAATTAAAACAGGTGAATCGTTTGTTATTCCTCCTGTAACAAAACTTTCATCATTCATAAATAAATTAATTAAAGGACCTTCATTATCTTCTGGAGCGTCTTCATTTAAGCCCCCAATCTTTAAATCTAAATTATAACCAGTTTGGTTCTTTAAGGAATTATCCTCTTGAGAATAAAAACTTATTCGACCGGTATCAAGAGGTATTTCTGTATCTCTAGGCATTACAAATTCAAATTCAAACATACCATCTACTACAGTTGCCTTGCCATTAAACAAAACTTCTCCTAAGGTAATGAAATCTAAAATCAATAGTTCTCCATTTACTGAAACGCCATCATTCCCCAAGGTGCTTCTTTCTAAATTTTTATCAAAAAGCTTCGCTTCTAAGACTCCTTTGTAATTACTTATTAAATTTCCATTTACATCCTGAATTTCGCCAGCTAACTTAACTTTATCAAGCGCTTTCAATACCGCTGTAGATTCGGAAATAGGGACTCCGTTAATAGACGTTAACTCAATTTTTTGTGTCGGAAAAGCAAGATGCATGGAAGGATCGCCTATATAAAAAACAACTCTTCTATTTTCACTGCCTATCGAATTCTTTGAAATTCGCACCGCCTCTGCCGGTGTATTTGGGATGTCTAAACCATAACCAAATAATTCTGGAGTTAAAACTTGATTAAATTCAACACCTACTGAAGCAGATATAGATCGAGTTGTAGTCACTAAAGATATCGCTCCACCTTCTTTGTTCCAAAAAGTAAGTTCGCCCGCTGTAACTCTTTGAGGATTGTCAAATTTTGTAAACTCGCAAGTAACCGTAACCATGCAGGGATATCGATTCTTGTTTTTTAAATCCTGACCTGTTTCTTTAGTAAAAATATATTCGGAAGCTAAACCATCTTCACCGCCATGGCCAAAGTAATTTATTACAAGAGCACCTACTTCAATAGCATTCTTAAATTCATCATTTACTTCTGGGTATCGGTCTCCTCCGGAAGAAGCAACTTGGGGGTATGAATCTGAATGTATTTTTTTAACATTAATTGTTGGTTTTTCTAAAGAGACCTCATCTCCTAAGATATCTAGGTTTTTTTCTAGCACTGAATATTCCCATGATTTATCAACATCGTCAGACACTAAAACAAAATTATTTCTCCAGTTTCCATAAGATTTCTTTGAATCATAACTTATAATTTTATCTACCATTGCATTTGCCAGATTAACATCGTCTACAAGAATTCGACCTACAGCAATATCTAATTTTTCATTAGCTAACATTAAACCCTCTTCAAGATCCATATTTCCAAAAAAATCGTCAGACATAAAAGATCTGTATGTACTATCACTCCTATAGGTATGAAATGTCGGGACGGTATTATTATTATTGGGTATTCTATCTTTATAATCGACGGAAGCATCACCAAATAAGCATAAGTACTTGATTCGTTTATCTTCTGAGGAAGCATTTTCGTATATATAACGGACAAAGTTACGAATGGCAGCAATATCTTGTTTTCCTGAACTAAATTCTTCAAAAATCTTATCTGTTGTAACTACTTTAATATTAATTCCATCTACGGTTGCTCTATGGTCTGCTAATTTCAATGCTGATTGCAATAAAAAAGCAGGAGTGATAATTACGAAGTCTATGTCTTTAAAATTTCCTGACTCATCATTAAAAATAGTTCCTTTTAAATCCTGATTAGCAACATAGGATCTATTTATTTTAATCGGGGTAAAATAATCAGTAGGATTGACCGCAACATATTCTCTTAATTCACCTAAAACTGCTTTAAAAGAAAATTCAGATGAATTACCCACGTTATTTTTTGCAACAATAAAATTTGGATTGGTAACATCCCAAACTTGCGAAAATTGAGTTGCACTACTTATTTGATATTCTCCAATACCTGGAATAGAAGCTGCTTCAGTCCACCTAAAATCCAATTGACCATTGACCCCTTTTAATTGGACTAAGGCATCAACACTTATATAATCTAAGTAGCCAATACTCGAAGGATTTCCTCCATTATTATAATTTAAATTAAAAACAATATTTTCATTTCCAGAAGGAATTTCACCAGAAAACTGATTGGAATCCAATAAAAAAGGATCGTTAATTGGAGAAAAAATCAGTGGATTTAAACTAGTCCCATTTACAGAAATAGCCATAGAAGTAGAATTTTCAGAAGCTGAAGCAACTTTAATGTTAACTTTCATTTGTTGACTTGGAACAATATTAGGGAAGTTTAAATTAAAAGTTTGATCGCTTTCAATGTCAAATCGATTACTAAACCACCTTCTTCCAACTTTAACTGGACTTTCTTCATCAAATTCAATAAATTGATACCTATTGTATTGATCAATACTCTTAGTTACATTTCCTGAAGGTTCTAGCATTTCTTGCACCCTATTTCCTAGACCTCCAGTTACAGTCACATAATAATAAGATTCATCACTGTATGGATTGATATTCGTATCAAAATTAGTCCCTTGATACCCTTGCGCACTAGTCCCATAAAACAAAACAAAGTCATTGGTATCGAAACTCCCATCTAATTCACCAACCACTTGAATTGAATTCTCAACTAAATCAAAAACGGTATTATCTATATTTTTAAACGGCAGTGCTTTCCCTCCATTTCCATAAACTTTAATAGTTCTTGGATCAATACCATTCGTATTCATTCCAATACTATTTAGAAAACTTTTATTTAAAATATGTACTCCAGTTTGTTCAATCTTAAACTTATACCAATCACCAGTTGCTAAAACTGAATTTGTAATGGGTATCCTTTGTGCTGCTCTCTCATAATTTTTATATTGGTATGATAAAGTAAAAGATGAAATTTTCTTATAAACCCCATTAATTCTTATTATGGGATTAATAGAAACTGAAGTATAATAGGTATCCCTAGCTTTTCCGCTTCCTAGATAATAAGTATGTTGGTCGGTAATTAAATTCTTATCTATTTCTTTTATTTCACTCGTAGTTAAAGGCTTATAAACTATGTCACTTACCGCTAAAGAGCCTTCCTCAGCAAGCCGAATATCTTGCCATTGCTCAACAAAAAGCATTTCTTGATCTATTAGAAGGTCCAACAATTGTGTTGCGGATTTACTATTGGATTTTGAAGCTTTATTTTCATTAGAAGAAGCTCGTTGATTACTTTTTTCATCAGTTCCCCAGTTAATTTCAATTGTTTTATTTTGAGAAAACAAAACAAAAGGTAAAAATAATATGCTTAGTAATAATATGTTTTTTTTCATCTTAATTATTAACGCCTCAAATATAAACTTAGTATAGTTGTTTTTTTTAATTTTTTTTTAGTAATAAAATCTTTTTGTAAAATAAACATAATAATAATTCGTTAGTTAATTTATCGGCCTTAAATCAAAAGTTTAATGTTGTGCATTATAATTTAAAATATTATTGAATTATTATCGTTAATTACTATATTGCGAACCCAATTTTTTCATATCTGAAAACTATGAACTTTAAAAACAACCTAGCTTTTAAGCTATTTATTTTACTAATTACAACTACTCTTTTAGTTGGTTGTAATAAATCCAGAAACTACAACGATAGCTCTAGAGCAACCGGATGGAAAGTCAATGCCAAAGAAGGAGGCTTTCAATACAATCCAGAAGCAAAAGAACAAAAAACTGGTCCAGGACTTGTTTTTATTGAAGGTGGAACATTTACGATGGGTAGAGTCCAAGATGATCCAATGCATGACTGGAACAATAGTCCTAATAAACAACATGTTCAGTCATTCTATATGGACGAGACAGAAGTTACCAATTTAATGTATTCTGAATACTTACACTGGTTAAAAAAGCTATTCCCTCCTAGCGATGAAAATTATAGAAACATTTACAGTGGAGCTGTTCCAGATACATTAGTTTGGCGAAACAGACTTGGTTACAACGAAGTAATGACTAATAATTATTTACGCCATCCAGCCTTTTCTGATTATCCTGTAGTAGGAGTAAGTTGGATTCAAGCAGTAGAGTTCAGTAATTGGAGAACAGATCGTGTAAATGAATTAATTTTAGAAGAGGAAGGGTTTACTACTAGAGATGCTCGATATGGTGTTGAGCCTGGTAAAACTTTTAGTACTCAAACTTATTTAAGTGCACCTTCACAAACCTATGGGGGTAATGATTCTATCACAAAGCAAGGAAGATCTACTCAAGCTAGAATGAAGAGAAATAAAGATAGTTCTGATATATACGTTCAACGTAAAGATGGAATTTTATTGCCAGGATACAGACTTCCTACGGAAGCAGAATGGGAATATGCAGCTCTTGGTTTAGTTGGGCTACGAAACTATAACGTTTATAGAGGAAGAAAAAAATACCCTTGGGAAGGTCAATACACTCGCTCTGGAGACAGAAAATCTCAAGGTGATCAATTGGCTAACTTTAAACAAGGAGATGGTGATTACGGAGGTATTGCAGGATGGAGTGATGATGGTGCAGATATTACAGCTGAAGTAAAATCTTATCCACCCAATGACCATGGCTTGTATGATATGGCTGGAAACGTAGCTGAATGGGTTGCAGATGTCTACAGACCTATTGTTGATGATGAATTTAGTGATTTTAATTATTTTCGAGGAAATGTATACACCAAAGATTTTATAGGTAAAGATGGAAAAGTAAAAATTGTAACTGCAGATTCTATCGTTTACGACACAATAAGTAACGGAAAGTTAATTGCTAGAAGTTTACCCGGAGAAATATATCAAGTTCCTATCGATGAAAATGAAACTTATTTAAGAACTAATTTTTCTAAGAGTGATCAAATAAACTTTCGTGATGGTGATAAAAAATCAACTCGATATTATCAATCATTTAATGATGATGATGAAGAAGGAAATGGCTCAAATACAATGTATAACTCACCTAAGCATTTTGTGAAGGCAGATAGCACAGGTATTGATCGTCAGTACGATAAATCATCTACTAGAACATCATTAATTAATGATAAAGTACGTGTTATTAAAGGAGGATCTTGGCGAGATAGAGATTATTGGTTAGATCCAGCTCAAAGACGTTATTTCCCTGAAGATATGGCTACAGACTATATTGGTTTTAGATGTGCGATGTCTCGTGTAGGTTCAAAATCTAAACAAGGAAAAAGACCAAGAAATTAATAAAATTTACAATTATATCAAAACCTCTTCAATTACTGAAGAGGTTTTTTTGTACCTTTATTTTTATGATTATAGAAGCGCTTCACAAACATTTTATAAAGTCCTCTGGAATTTGTACTGATACTAGATCCATTAACAATAATTGCCTTTTTTTTGCTTTAAAAGGAGCCAATTTTAATGGAAACACATTTGCAAATAATGCTCTTAAAAAAGGAGCATATAAAGTAATCATAGATGAAAAAGAGTTTCTAAACGATCATTCAATTTTGGTTCATAATGTTTTAGAAACCCTACAAGAACTTGCAACATTTCATAGGAATTACTTAAAAATACCAATTATTGCTCTTACAGGTAGTAATGGAAAAACAACTACCAAAGAGTTAATCAACGCTGTGCTATCTAAAAAGTATAAGACCGTTGCCACTAAAGGAAATCTCAACAATCATATAGGAGTACCCCTTACGCTATTAGCAATGAATTCTAATACTGAAATAGGAATTGTAGAAATGGGCGCCAATCATCATAAGGAAATAGAATTATTATGTGAAATTACCAAACCAGATTATGGATACATTACAAACTTCGGAAAAGCACATTTAGAGGGCTTTGGAAGTCTTGAAGGTGTTATTGAGGCAAAAACCGAAATGTATCGGTATTTAAAAAGCAAAAAAAGTACTGTTTTTATCAATTTTAATGATAAAAAACAACGGAATCATTCCGAAGGAATCAACAAGTATACTTTTGGAGGCGAAGGTCAAGATTGCACTATAAAATTAGTAGATACCTCCAACGAAGTTTTAATTAGTTATCAAAATACAACTATACAAAGTCATTTAATTGGGCACTATAATTATACTAATATTGCAGCTTCAATTGCAATTGGTGAATTTTTTAATGTAACTGCCCAAAATATAAAAGCAGCGATTGAAAATTTCATTCCCGATAAAAACCGTTCTCAATTAATAGAAAAAGGAAGTAATCGCATTATTTTAGACGCCTACAATGCCAATCCGTCAAGTATGATGGCAGCATTAGAAAACTTCGTACAATCTCAGGGAGATCAAAAAACAGTCTTTCTCGGCGACATGTTTGAGTTGGGTCCTGATACTGAAAAAGAACATCAAAATATCGTTTCTTATTTAGAAAACAATTATAAAGGAACCTGTTATCTCGTGGGTGAAAATTTCAATAAAACAACTGTCAATTTTTCGACTATTTATAAATTTAAAACCTTTGAAGAATTAAAAACATCCCTTGTTAAAACAATGATAACGAATCAATATATCCTTATAAAAGGATCTAGGGGAATGGCTTTAGAACGGGTTTTAAAATATCTTTAACATAAAATATTTAAACTATATATATTTAGATTTAATTATGTAATTTTACTTTAAACAAATATTAAAATTAAAAAATAAAATGA
>Ga0208814_1000047_pt1 | contig 97184 bp, 149 predicted proteins | sample MalvirAntarct_55_FD_184253 | JGI IMG/M metagenome (GOLD analysis project Ga0208814, IMG submission 184253) | Marine viral communities from the Global Malaspina Expedition - Malaspina viral metaG Antarct_55 (SPAdes) (version 2) | ecosystem: Environmental > Aquatic > Marine > Oceanic | place... | reverse complement strand
GATCGGTAACTATTTCTAATGGTACAGAAGAAGCCACAATATATGATGGTGAAAATGCACCTATCCCTACGATAACAGATAATGGTGATGGTACTTACACTATTAACAACGGTGCTGGTGATGTTGTTACCATAAGTGATGGAGAAACCCCTGTTAAAGGTGTGGATTATTTTGATGGCTTAGATGGTAGTTTTGTAAGTAATATATTTATAACTTCTTCTACAGGTGCTCCTGCTACCCCTACGGGAGGTACATTCGATGGCACAACAGAGACATTCCCTACGGGATGGCAAGACACACCTTATTTTGTAGAAGGTGATATCACTTATATTTCAACAACAAGATATTCTCAGCAAAGTAATGGTAGTTGGATCAAAAGTGGGTGGTCCAATCCTGCTGAATATATTATCAAAGGTGAAGACGGGGCTGATGGGAAAGATGCTTTAGCTAACCTAATAAACCCAGCAGACGAATGGGTGGTTGGCACTAGTGGCTCTCAGGGTGAGTTTATACAGTACGGCTCAGAGTTTAATAATAAAGTTGTTAATATAGAAGGTCCAGAAGGAGTTGTAGAACCTGTTTGGGTGAGTGAAGGTACACAAAGTGCAGCAGCAGGTGGTTGGTCTAAGACTATTTCAGGTGATCCAACAAAATCTTATAGGTTTTCTGTTTGGGCTTATAGAAGGTCAGAATCTGATAGTCGATTATATTTTGGTTGTCAGGGCGCTTTGAACCTAGACTTATCTGCTAATAACAACCCCTACTTTAACAGTGATGTTGGTTTACCAGAGGGGTACAAGTGGTATCTTTTAGTGGGTATTGTCCACGGCAATAATGGGAGTGCTGCACCAAACACTGATACATCAGGCGTTTATGACCCAGAATCAGGAGCTAGGATACAAGGTTTTTCTGAATTTGTAAATGATACTTCTACTCCAACCTTGCTTCATAGGGTTTACCGAAGAGAAGCTGCAAACTACTATGATACGCGTTTTGCTCGTCCTAGAATAGATTTAATAGATGGTAATGAGCCGAGTATTGCAGAATTAATAGGAAGGACCCCTTTAGATGGTCAATCAGGTGCTGGGTTCTACGGTTCAACTTACTCATCAATATCATGGACAACATCAACAGCTAACAGCCGATTCTCTGCGTTAGTAGGTCGTAGTCCTGTTAATCTAGATATATTCACGCAAACTCGTATAGATGGCACAGACTCACAAGCTAGACAGTACAACGGTAACTCATGGGTAAGTGTAGCTTTACAAGTGAATGGGTCTATTGTTGCAAGTGGTACTATTGCTGGCGACAGATTAATAGCTGGTACAGAGATTAATGCCCCTCGCATAGTTGGCGGTGATGTTATAGGTAGTAAGGTTGCCACAGCGGAAGGTACAACCTCACGCACTGAGATTGAAGATGATGGAACATATATGATATGGACAGGAAGTGGCACCAAGACCGATAGCAATGCGACATTCTTTGTAAAAAAAGATGGTACTGGTTTTGTTAGTGGTAGTTTTTTTGCTGGACAAATAATTGAGACTAAATTCAATCAAGGTACTGATAGTGCATCCGTGATTCATAATAGTGCAGGCAACCAAGTTGAGATTACTATTAGTAGTAACGGTAGTGGTACTGTTATAGCCAATAACTCACCATCACCTGTCGGGGCAAGCACGTATACACTACCTTACACGGTAAAAAGAGGCTCGACTACTTTAGAGGCTGGTAATGTAATTGTCACTAGGGTTGTCGAGTATGATGCGCCAGAGGGCGAGTACACAACAAGGGACTATTATAACTTTAGCACAACGGTAGTTGATAATGGTACAGCTAGCGCGGCTTACACGTATAGTGTTGTTATAGGGACTATACCTTTAAGTACGGCAACGGAAAAAACTAGCATAAGAAGTTATGAGGATTTACTTACATCTTAACCAATATTGTGCTATAACAGTATTTCAATAATATATTCAGGAGATTAAAGTATGAAAAATTTATCGTTAGCTGTTATTTTTTCCTCAGCAATACTGACTGGATGCCAATCCACCTTTATAGAAAAAGAGTTTAACAAAGAGGATCAGTGACTAAAGGTTAAAGTTATTAGGACGGAGGCGAGTCAATTTTCAAGAAAAGAAGGCTTTAAAAGGAAAGGTAAAGCAGGGGAAGCTAAATACTATTTAAATGACCCAGAAAATGAGTGTAGGCTAAACATAATGTCTAAAGGTAAAATAAATCTGGATGGTAAATATGCACTAACATTGGGCCATGAACTTATGCACTGCCTTTATGGTGATTATCACAAGTAAACAAATGCACAAGGAAGTGTATACTTTAACTAAACAAAGAGGAGAACAAATTTATGTGGTATACAGCTACATCAGCATCAGTCACAAATGGCTCAGATGTTGTAACAATAACAACTGGAGATGATATTTCCATTGTTCAAGAAAAATCAGGATTGGTCTTTGAGGACTCTAGTCCTGTTGAAGTACTAAAGGCATATATAGATACAGGGAGCAATAAGGTAATACAGCTAGCAAAGCCATGGCCTTACTCGACAAAAACAAACCAACCACTAGTAGCCTACCCTACAGATGCAAGTTTTGCAGAAGCTACAGCAGAGTTAAGACGTGTTATAGATACATTATCAGTTGCTAGCACAGTTGAAGCGCAAGAAGGTGCTGATGACGAAAAGATAATGACACCTTTGAAAACTAAGCAAGCTATTGACTTTAACACAGGCACAGCGGCTAGCAAGAATATTGTAACAAGCACTACAGATACAACAGCAGGAAGGTTGCTTACTGTTGGGTATGGTGGCTGGGGTTCAGAAAATGCAGGGCCAAGCGTAGGCGTTGATTTTGGTGATGTTAGGCTTCCTATGATGGTAATTCCTGTTGAAATTTCAGAATCTACAGGAGATTTGCCAGAAAGTAGCGGCTTTGGCACCCTGCTTCCAATTGCAGGTGTTCAAAATAGCACATCACACCAATGGTACTTTTCTAGATCTTCTTCAGAGTTGAATAAGATACTGTTTAGAACAAAAAGATCAACCGCAACCCCTTATGAAGATTGGGTTGAAATGTACCACAGCGGAAACACTAATTTTAATGAATTTGGTGGTGACGGCGGTGATGATTGGATAGCTCACGGATGGACTAGGAGTTCGGTAAACTGCTACATTGTACTACCTATAAACTCAAAAACATCACCTACAAGTATTACCGTTGAGGGCACTTTTAAGATAATAAGCCGCGCTGGAAACTCTGTTATATCATCTGGTATAAGCGATATTATTATGCGACCACAGTCAAGCAATAAAGCTGTATTCTTGCAGGTAAACCCATTAGACAGTGTTCCTGTTGATGAACCAATTATACTTTCTACAGATAGCTCGGATGCAAAAATAACGGTGAACTTCTAATGCTAAAATTCATAAATGATAACGACTTTTTGCTAGTCGATAAATACAAGCAAAACGATGACGGCTCGGTAGGTTGGTCTTTTAAAGATGGTGATACAACTCATAGCGGCTTTTTACGTGAAGGTATGACGCGTGTTGATGGTGAGGATACTGTTGATATTTGGTCTAAATTTCAGACTCAATTATCAAAAGGTAAAATTACTGTCGAAGGTGATACAGACGAAGAAATTGCATCGCGTGAAATTGAGCTGTTTAAAGCTAGCCGTCAATCACAATTAGATGCAGCAATTGTCACAACATCAACAGGTAAAAACTTCGATGCTAATGAGAAAAGCATTCTACGCTTGCACAACGCTGTGACTTATATTAAAGAGCACAGTGTAGAATCAATCCCTTGGTCAACAGCGGATGTGGGAAGTGGTGTAATGGTTGAATGTACAGCAGCAGAGATAATTGAAGCTCATAAATTAGCTGTTGAGAATATGACAGATATTTGGTCTAAATAATAGGAGTATAGAATGTCTAACAATATCGTATCTAAGTATACAAAGATATATGAAGTAGGTGATATGGATCCAGCAGCTATGACTGTTGACTCTAGTCTTCCAAATATAACAATAACAACACAACCACTGAATGTTTCAGCAGGTGACACAGGACTCATAGAGAGCGATCCTAATGCACTTTTGACTAAAGAGAATGCAGTGGCTAAGGGCTTAATGACAGGCACTGTGAGCTTGGCTGCAAGTCCTCTAGGAACGTTTGAATTCTATGATCTTCCAGATGGAGAGATAGACTTAGCAGGTCCCAGCTTTATCACAACAGATATTTTAATGTCAACACTAAAACCTACATTTAATACTATCACTGGATCTACTCATATAGCAATTACAATTGTGGGGAGATCATAAGGAGATATGTATGGGTACTACTTCTAATTATGGTGTCCCTATAAGTAAAGAATCTATACAAGGGTATGCTCAGGAAATGACTGGGTGGGTTACATATTCAGATACAGATCATGATGTGGATAATCCATTCGTCATCCTTTCTGATGAGAGACTTGTAATACCTGATAATGCTCAAGAAGGGATTAGTTCACAGATCCCTCTCGAAACAGATCCTCTATATAACGGCTTAGATAATAAACTCACTCCTCATGAAAACGGAGATGCTTACTTGTTGAGGATAAGTTTTAAAAGATATACAACCTCTAACACAGGATATGGAGAAATCACACTTGATATAGGTCAAGACGAACCTATTTTAGATATCCCTGTTACATTTCCCAGAGGTATAGGTGTCAATAATGCAAGGACATTTGTTGTTACAGAGTTACTGTTTTCAGGAACAGATTTCGTGACAAATGGTGGTCAATTATATTATGAAAGTGTTAGAGGGAATACATCAATATATGATATCAGATATATGATATCAAGAATACATAAAGCGAGGAAATAATGTATGTAATTCAGAAAAATTATGGAGAGGTTTTACAAAACTATACCAGTTTAAAAAGTTATATACCTTTTGATCAAGAGCCTGTTGTCAAGTCCGTTGCTAGGCTTGATGGGCTTAGTCAGTATTGGGTATTGAGCCGAGGTATAACACTATATGTCGGCGATGTGGTTACTTTTAAGATTTCGTACCTCACATCAATATCTCGCGTCGCTGAAATGATGTTTGGTGATAACGGGGTGAATAGGGCCTCTAGGGTATACATAGACTCAGTTACAGTTGATGACCCTGCGGTTGTAGTAAGAGATAACAAGCTAGAAACTCTTATAGATGGTGTTGACACTACCCAATTTTCTATGGATGGCGGAACACATACTATCGAGTTTTCTGTAGTAAAAGAGTTTTACGTGGATAGTCTGTGCGCCAACGATAACGGGGCACAGTATTTTTTAAGTGGCTCAATCCATGAGTTTGAAGTAGAGAGAGGGGGGATAATTGTAAATAACATACCACTTACAAATAAAGAGCAAGGTGCAAACCAACTTGCAACAGTAGGTGATGTCGATGCGTTCATGCCTAACTACACCGATGATGTATGGGAGAGTGTGTAATGTCAATAGCTAATCAAAAATACGCATTCGTAACGCCTGAATCTTGGCAAGAGTCACTAATATCTAGATGGCCTGACGCGCCTCTGTATGGTGGCTATCGTTTATTGGTTTTTACAAGGAAAGACTTACCAAAGCTTGAAGCAGAATACTCTGATGTTAAGTTCAAGTATCTAGATCCTGATGAAACAATTAGATCAATAAGTGACTTAGAAAAGGGTCCATTTATATGCAGCCTTACCCAAACACAGGAAATAGTTAAGTACTTCAGAGAATTGGAGGAAAATACATAGAATAGGATAACGGGAGGAAAATGCCGACACCTACAGCACAACAGGCTGGTATTTCTTTTGAGGATATAAAGATGATAGTGTGGCTAGTGGGGGTAGTTTTATCTGCCCTTCTAGCTGGATGTTCTGCCGCATGGTGGTTCAATACCCAACTTTCCAAAACTAGGGAAGATTTATATACCAGAATTAATACAGTAAAGGGTGAGTTGGAGGATACTGCACAAATAGTCAGTACCAATGTTACTCATAATAAAGATGACTGTCGTGATACAAAAGAACGTGTCACACTTCTTGAAAGAGATCATCTCCATCAGCAAGAGAAGACTGATAAGATGGATGAGTCATTAAATATAATCAAGAGTGATCTATCTGCAACAAAGGATAGTGTCATTGAATTAGCCCAAAAGTCAAGAGAAGATACTCTTACAATAATGGGAGAGATACGGTCTATGGAAGGACGTAATCAACTACAACTTATGGAGGTAAAGGAGTTCCTAGTTAATGTTGTGAACCAAAATAAGAGAAGAGATGATAACTAAAGAAGAATATGAATCACTAGAACGCTCTCAGACGGTCCACAGGACGTTTAATTCACTACTCAGTGTGTTAGTATTAGTTCTTGGTTATTTCTTCATACAGGCCGAATTAAAGCCCATATATGAAGACTTATCAGGTATAACTGAGCAGCGTATAGAGAAAGAAGAGACTTCACAGATATTCAATGATGAAAGTTTAAGGCTTTGCCAGTACAAAGATTCCTTGGGAAACGCTACAATCGGTGTAGGTCATCTAGTCTTAGAAAGAGATAACTTACCACAATGTATCACATCCCATCAGGCAATTGAGCTTTTGATGAAGGATTACAGATATGCTAAGGAGAATGTTGAAAAGCGTTATCCGTGGGCAGAGGGTGAAGTTAAGTTAATACTTGTTAATATGACCTTCCAGTTAGGAGAAAACAGGTTAGCTAAGTTTCAGCAGACACTTCTTCATCTAAAGAATAAGGAATATCAATTAGCAGCAGGTGAAGTATTAGACTCTGCACTTTACAAACAAACACCTAAGCGTATAGAACGACACGCTGCAAGGATACTGTCATTAAGTAAGACGTAAGGAGGTGTAATGTGTTTAAACCTATCCTGTTAGCCCTTACAGCTCTCCTGATGGTATCTTGTGCCTCTCTTAATCCTTTAGATATTCTCAGCCCAGATAAGCCTAGTTTAGAGGTTAATGCCCAAATCGGCAAGACTAATGAGCAGGAGAAGAACAATATCAAGGTTGAGGAAGGCAAGACTGAGGTCAAGCAGGAAGCTGATTCAATAACAAATGATACTAACTATACAGCAGATAAGATTGAGAATATAACCCAAGGGATGTCTAAACTAGAGTTGTTATTATTTGCACTCTTAGCAGGATGGGCAATACCTACTCCAGCGAAGACATTTGAATTTGTTAAGAGAGTTGTATCGGATACTATAAATATATTAATTGTAACACCAGTCAAAGGGTTTGCAGGTTTTATATTAAAAGTGCTAGGAAGAAAGTAATAATATATGCCCAACCGTAATTGGTTGGGCTATTTTTCGAAAATCACTTCTTAAGGTCTTTCTTGTAGAACAAATGATTGTCAATAGTCACCACAACATTATCTTCACTCGCCCACACAGGACTTACCTTCTTACTGTGATAGAATAAACTACCCTCTGTAATATCCACATAGTGATAATCTTCATCTTTAATCCCCAGCAAGTATACACTAATATGTAAGACCTTCAACCAAGAATCTCTATCATATACTTTATCAGACTTACCATCTTTGTGCCAACTGAATTGCCAAGGTTGATATACAACATCAACTATTCCATCAGGAAACCTTCCTGAATCAGACCTGTTAAGCGTCACAAACCCTACAGATAAGGCACCAGACAGTGACTCTCCACGAGCCTCCCAATATATGTTACAAGCAAGTGCTGTCAAAGGTGTCTGTCTGTCTTTGTAATCGCAATCATGTATGTACTTTGTAGAGTCACCAGCATTACATGTCATAGATAGTCCTAGAAGTAATGCTGCTAGACTGTAATCGATTATCTTCCTTAAGTTGAGCAAACGTACCTCCTTAAAATAAAAGCCCTTAGAACGTGTCTGAGGGCTTCTGTGTATCATCGGTGAACAACATCACCTATTTTTAATTTCAATGCAGCTTCTTTGGTCAGGAACATTTCATCTGTCATACCTGTGATTCGGTAATTATCAGCTTTCTGAACCTTAATCAATCTCCACCACATATCATGTTCTTTAAAAGGCTTAGTAATAATCTCAATCACCTTATAAGCCCGTCTATCCTCAGGAGGTTTGTAAGCTATGGGGTCAACAACTTTACGCTGCTTAGCTGTACGTACATTCTCTGCATTGGCAGGAATTACATAGCCCTTCTTAAAACCTCTTTTACTTGTTACGCCCATCATACTTCTCCAAAATGTCTTTAAACTTCTCGCAAAGAACTCTATGTTTAGAATCAAATAGACAGGAAGTGTTTTCTCCTAGATGAAGAGTATATATCGAAATCAGATCATCTAAAAGATCATCCCATTCTTCTACAGCATCTTCTATAAATCTTTCAACACTTAAGTCAGGAAACCCATCTAAAGTTGTTTCTGCAAGTATTCTCAGTTTTTCATGACTCATAACAAATATCTTTCTTATCAACCTGTTTATATTTTAAAACGAAAACTTCACCACTGTCCATATCAAACGCTGAGGTCAAAGTACCTTCTCCTCCTTCATCTTTCAAACTGGTAATGTATAAACGTCTTCCTACTAAATCTGTTAGTTCAAATGTCTGAACTTTTGATAAACTAAACATAATAATCCTCCTACTTAATAGTTAAATCTGTCTCAGCAACTCGTGACACAATGAATTGCAAATCAGACTTGTTAGCTTGCTTAATAAACTCAGCATATGTAGTCTTGTCTAAAGCTTCGCTGTTGTCAATAAGAATTAATCCTAAATCACCTGCTGACAGCTTAGCAAGTTCGATTGCCAATTTAACACGGCTTGCTGTATTGAGTGTTTCAAATGGTACACCATCTAACGTCAGAATGCTATCTTTAATCTCTAAACCTTCTATAGGAAGATTAGAACACAAGTCTTGCTTATAGTTCTGTAAGCTCTCTAGTGCACCTGTAAAGCCATCAGACTGTTTCTGATACTCTTTCACCTTAGCTTTCCAATCGTTCACCTGACGCTGTGTGTTTGCGTATATGCCTAGTTCTGACAACTCTTTAGACAACTGCTGATTACGTTCTTGTAAATCATCAGCCTTGGCTAGTTCAGCTTCAACAGCAGCCTCAGCTTTCGTGTCACGCTCTGTAGAGAGACTTCGTAAGTCACCCTGTAGGCTAGCCTTGTTTTCTTTTAAATCATCAATCTGTTCGAGGAGCTTTTGAATATCAGCCTCTACAGCTAACACTTCATCCTCTTTAGCAAGTAATCGCTCTGAATACTCTTGACGAACATTACGACCTACTTTACGAGATGCAGATTTAATATTCTCCATAGCTTCATTGTTTTGTGCAATTTCATCTTCAATCTCAGAAGTGCTAGGAATTACCTCGGGCAATGTAGCTTGTAATTGCTCATAAGTTGTCTTGGCTGTTTTAAGATCACGATTGATACCTGTACGCTCAGTGAAGATTTCTTTAGTAGCTTGATCAAGAATCGTCAGTGCATGTTCATCTGTATCCCAAGTTTTACCTGTGTATTCTTCCATTAGCTTATTATCCACAGACATAGGTGTAGCTGCTAGTACAACATCAACTAACTCTTTTGGATTAGCACTCAGAAGTGAGAGAGGGTTAACACTGTTAGGATTAAATAAACCTTTAAGCAGTTTAGCTGGTGATGACAATGTACTATAGCTATCTGTGCCAGCAACCTTACCTTGCAATTTAAGCTTATCACCTTTCTCAGTATACTTACGCTCAAGCTTCATATCACCTAAGTCTAGAGTGACTTGACCTGAATCTTCACCATTGCGTAGTAAGCGGGTGTAATCTGAGATACCTAAGGCAGCTTTTACTGACTCTAGTACACTTGTCTTACCTTGACCATTTGTGCCACTAATTTCAACTACATTACCTGTAGGTGTGATTTCTAGATCCTCAATGCCTAATAAATTACTGATATTGATTTTACTTACTTTTAAATTACCCATTATTGTATCTCCTCTTCAACCAATGCTTCCAACTCTTCAAGTACCAATGACTCTAAAGGTTTTTTCAGATCCTCCAAAGAGTCAGGGTGATAGCCTATTCCAATCATATATCCAGCATTAAACATAGATCCCTCTGTTGATTTAAGAAAATCTGTATACTCTTCTAATGGTATCCCCATGTTATTATCGTCTACCATTTTGTGCATCCCTTCGATGGCTAATTTGATATATTGCTTGATATCTAGCTCTGGTAAGTTCTTCATATCCTAAATCTCCTCTGTTCGTTCATCTAAGGCTTTCTTAGCCAATGTCTTTAATTTACTAATCAACGTCTTCTTCTTAACCGTTGAGATATATTCTATATCAGGTGAGATGTTGATGTCAACCATTGCTTGATTAAATATTTCAACAAATCCATCAATATTATAGAGAGGTTCTAATCGACTCATAACTTGGTCTACATTATAACACTCACCTTTATCTGTCTCAATCATGTAAGGAAGTTTACTTGTAGTAGCCACAGGAGCTTGGAAGGAGCGCTGTACTGGATGTTCGTTACTTACCCTTATACTTTGTACTGGTTGCTGAGAAGCCTCGTCTGAGCTTGCCACAGGAGCTTCTGGTACATTACCTTGCAGAATATCCATCACCTTCTGAGTAGACAGAGGATTACGTCCGCAAATGTTCTTACCCTCTGGTGTATTGAGTAGCCATTCTACTTCGTCATTCTTGAAAAAGGACATCCACTTATTCACAGGCATATCATTTACTCCACAGATGTGAAGCATTAGCTCTCCTTGGCGTTTGATGTTTGGTGTATTCATGTTTAACAATCTCCTTAATTATAATAAACTTTAATTGCTGTACAACCGTGACTTCTGAACATTGTATTGTTCTTCTCACAATCATCTATGCAGACAATGTTACTTGGTTCTACAATCTCAGTCAAGCTTTTTATGAAACCTTCTTTCATATTTACAGGCTCAAGGTGGTTATCAGAATGACGCATAAATATCATATCAAACTTCACTCCCCATTCTTTAAGCTGCTTTTTAAGTATCTCAGCGGCTTTCTGAGAGTATGTACAAGAAGTTAATACCATTACAGCATGATCACCATAGAACTTGTTAGCTACGCTTATATTGCCCCAGAGAGGTGTGTCTGTATCTGATGCATCATTAAACTTTGTCCAAGCTGCATTTGCATTCCCTTCTGAGAAACACTTGATGCGCTCTTCTTCTGTTGGGATAAGGTGCAGACGGTCTTTAGCCTGTCTCACACAGCCATCTATGTCTAGTACCAAAGTCTTCTGATTCAGTATGTTAAGTAATGATTGTGATGATGGTGATTCTACATCATACTCTGTGCCGCTGATTGTGATTAATTTAAACATTGTTATTCTCCTTCTTAAGTCTTAAATATTTGTGTATTTCAAATCCTGTATAATTTGTTTGATGATGTGACCATTCATTTTTGAAAAGGAAAGTTCCTTTATAATAAGTGTCTGCCTCTGGAAAGATCTTATAAATATATGTCCAATATACCGTCTCCACATACTCCTCAAACAACTTATAGATCTCAGCTCCACCAATAATAAATACATCTTCTGTCTCGGCAATCTTGAGAATCTTTTTATAATCATTACATCGTAAGAAGCCTTCACAACCATTTTCATAAGGTTGGCGAGTCATTATAATATTCACCCGATTAGGCAATGGTTTTCCATTTGGTAAACTGGCTGCTGTCTTTGAGCCCATCACAACCACCTTACCATCTGTCACCTTCTTGAAGTGCTTCAAGTCCTCAGGGATGTGCATCAGTAGCTGATTGTTCTGGCCTAATTCTCCATTTAAGCCTGTTGCTAATATCATAGATAATGGCATTATTTATTCTCCTTTTTGATCTTTTCAAATTCTTCACAATACCAATTATAAATGTCATCCAAATTCAAGTAAAGTACCAGATCAGAAGCATCTTCGTCAAGTGTAATTACAACTTTAGCCACGTGTCCTGAAAAGTGTACTTGGGTAATTTCATAGTCAAAAATAAGTGTACGTTTTCTTGATAAAAGTTTCTTGAAAGAGTCTTCACGTTGGAAAACACATTCAATTAGTGTCTTAGTTGTTTTCTGCATTTGCACAAAATCATTAGGTGTAATAGTTGGTTTCATTATTCTTCTCCTTTTAAAGTCTTCTTCAATTCAGACATCATACCTGAATTTGAAATATGTGCAAGTACATTGTTAAACGTTTTCTTAATCTTCACTCCCGACTCTTTATACATCGCAGATACCCACCAGTCTAAATCAGAAATCACTTTGTCTTGCTTTTGAATGATAGACAATTGTGTGTTTAGCGTATTTGAAAGAAGACTAACAAGCATCTCTGGATTTCTAGCTAAGTATGTTTTAGCTGTAATCTTATCTGTGTATACCTCTGGAAGAAGTGGAAGTATTGCTTTTAAATCTACAGTTCCTAATCTTTCTCCGAACAAGTTAGATTTCACAGGATTATCATACCCATTCTCAGAAGAAAGAAGTAGAGACAGTGTAACCTTTTCTCCTGATGTAAGTCGCAAGGCAGAGATACATATGGTACAAAGTTCACCTTCAAGTCTCTTAGAAGACGCTGTGATGCTGATTTTAACAGAGCAGTCACTCCCACTTGTTGATGTAGCCTTAGAGAGGATATTACATCTTTTGTTAAACTCTAAGTTAAAAGTTTCGAGATCATATTTTGATTGATACATAGTTAAATTACTCTTTGTTCGTTGTTGGTGAGGTGATTATGAGGGAAGGTGATGAGGTTGTCAACACCTTATTTGGAATTAATTTATAGGTATTTCCAATCTGGGAAATTTTTAGATTTACACCTATGTGTCACAGTCCCTTTTGAAACTTGGTAATATTTTGGCAACTTCTACCATGTTCTTGAATACTTTACCTTCAATCGAGACACCTACCCAACAGCTCTTGTTCTCCTTCCCCGTATGAGCTCTCCTCAATTTTTCTTTAGTCTCCTCTGAATGAGATTTTCCAAAGAAAGCGTTCCTCTCTCCCTGCCTGCTACTTACATGGCAGTTGAAGCATAAAGAAGATGTTTTCTTCTTATCCTCACCACATTCGCATTTGTCCCATATCAGATTGTAATCTGTAGCAATACCACCTTTCCAGTTAGGGTTATAACTTCCCCTAAAATCAACATTTCTCCAAGGATCCTCTTCTCCCTCTAAACTGTGTAATCTTTTCATAGTGTCTGATATTCTTGTTTTAATCTCCTCTTTGAGTGGGTGGTTTGTAAAATTATCACCACCTACTGCGGATCTCCCTATATTGTAAAGAGTCCCCTCTGTAGCATGGTCTAGTACCATTTGCTCATGCTCTTTGTATAAAGGACCACTATATGTTACTTGTATCTCAAAATCTGCTTCACAACAATTGTTGTAGTCTGCTTGAAGATTCATGTTATGATGGGTATTCATTTTCAGATAGTATTTATGCTCTGACCATCTTTTATCAACATTTGTTGTTGATCCTACATATCCCCTACCTGTTCTTTTGTTAATTATTTTGTAAGTGTAACCTACCATCATGCCACCATCTCAAACAAGATCTTGCCCTGATGCTTATAGTTAGAGATTGTAAAGTAGTCTCTTGCATGATTAGGTAGTAAAAGATCATCAAAGGTTTTAACCCAATCAGAGATTTCTATATTAGCTATTACTTTATCAGGCAATCTAGATAGTTGTTCTCTCACAGCCGCTACATGTGAACCATAGATATGAACATTCACCATATTATGTTTAACCTTCCCAGCTTTAAGACCTGTGATATGAGAGAAAAACTTAAGTAATAAATAACACTGTAGACTATTAAAATTAAGACCACATCCATAATCGACGGAGCGTTGATTACTCTCCAGATGAAGTGTGTCGCCTATAATTGTAAATGTGTGACGATACATACAAGATCTTAGTGCCGCTTTGCTAAACAATTCAGGTTTCCAAAAGTCAATAACAAGTCCACGATCGTCACAGTGGTTATTTAGTTTATTAAATAATTCAGGAAGTTCACTAGGATGAAGACCTGCTCCGTAAACAGCACCTAAATGGTTTTCACCAAGACGATGTGGATTGTTAAGCCAAGCCTCTGTCTCATTGGCATTCCCATACCAAGTCTTAGACCCAATATTATCAAACTGATCTGCCCACTCATATCTTCTTAAATATCCCAGCATCTCAGCCCAAGCACTTACTGGAAAAGATTGCTTGGTGGTTAACAAAGGAGGAGGATTGTTGCCTACATCATAATAAAACGTGTGTTCTGGGATTGTAATGCAAGTTTCTCCTGTTCTTTTGTTTAAAATGGGTGTCCCTTCTTTTAAGATCTTCTCACCAAGATCCAAATACTGCTCTTCATAACTTTTCAAATCACTTCTCCTCTGAAATAAGATAATTGATATAACTTACACATTCCGACACACATCCTCCTTTGGAAGGATCCCCTACTGAATGCTTTAAGTCACCATCATGAAAAATATCACCGTAGAAGTTCTCACTCCCTTGAGACACTTCAATGACATATCCTTTATAAATTATAATATCATCTAACATTTCACTTCTCCTCAATTTTCTTAAATAATTGACACATCATATCATAACTCAAATCAGCTTTCACCGAGAAAGTATCTAAAGCTTCTGACATGATAACTGTAGTGCAAATAAGATTACTCAAATCAACCTTAGCCGTCTTATCTTTAATCCATAATGCACGTTCTCTTACATCTTCAGGAAGTGGTCGTTTAGTTACTTCACACTTCTTACGAGTAAGGGTACGTTTAAATTCTGAGAATGTCAACTCCATGTTTACTTTTAAGTCTACAAGAAGTTGCTTACCAAACTTAGAATACATTTCAGCAAGATATACTTCCTCTAGCTTTTCCTGCAATTCTCTGTGAGCCTGAGCTGCTTTCATGTTCTCTTGGTGCAATGTATCACCTAAAGAAAGATACGGCTTCTGAGCCTCTCTGAGAGCCTCTGTGTTGGACAACAATTTACCTATTCGAGCAATCACAGAACGGTAAGCAAGGTCTGCATCTTCAATGTTGTGACCTAACTGGAAATAGTTATTCTTGAGCATGTTCGCTGTGCTATTGGTCCAAACGCAGTTACTGAGTGAATAACCTTTAGAGTCATCTAGACGCTCAATGGTGGGTCGGTTGTCCCACAGTTGCCCTTTCTTTGGTGCATCATACTCAAACTGCTTATTAGAATAGAAACAGTTTACAGACTCTTTGAGCTTGTAGAATCGGTAATACTCTTCTAATGTGAAGTCGAAACTAATAGCTCGTGGGATACAAGAGGCTTTCTTGTTCTCATACTGATCCACGATATATTTAGGAATATCTGTCATATCATTTAGCTCCTTTCATCTCTTTAGTCCAATCCACAACACATACGTTGTACCATGCATTCTTAAATGATTTGATTGCGTCTTCTTGATCATTGTTGAAGAATGAAGACTCAACACGCTTTGTTCGAAAAGATGCTAATAACATAGGACGAATGATAGGAGCTTTACGAAGAATATCTGTAACAGCTTCATGTCCCATGTCATTTGTCTTGTGACGTAAGATTGCGGCTCTCTCAGCGAAACGTGCTTCCATAATACATAGCTTGTGAATCTTTTCTTTAGTATCCTCTGAGATTGCTAAGGCATGTGTAGATGCTAAAAGTGCTGCTGTCAATATAATTGATTTAATCATTGTTTATTCTCCTAGTTAGTTAATGATTCGATAGTATACACCTTTTGCAGAGATTGCAACACTTTTATTGAATTAATTAAATTATCATAATCCTCAGGAGAATTGATTACATATTCTGAATCTTCCCAAAGGAAGACTACACCCTCTTTATGGATGCACAGAGAGCCGTCAACAGTTTTACAATCATCAATAAGGTGTTGGTATGGCAATTGTGATTCAGACTGTTCTGGTAAGGCTGCGGAACTCTCAGAGGGAGATTCATTTGTAACCTCTTTGAAGAATTTGAATTCATAAGGAGAGATAAGTCCTAGGTCTGAGATATTCTCGTTTATTAGCATACCATTATGATTGATCTCTCCAATGAAGAATTCACAACCTACATCCTCTAGGATTGAACTGTTACAGGCATGGCTACTGAGATAGCCTTCTTTGTCAATAAGTTTAAATGTACGTAGTTGTGAATCGTTGTTAGTTGTGGTCATAGTTGTTCTCCTATCTAGTAGTGACAGTATTTCCTGCCGATATGAGAATATTAATATAAGAAGATTATGGTGTCAATAGTTAATTTGATAATTCACAGGATATTGTGAAAATAGTTGGAAATGGCAGATTATTGGAAAGTTTTCATAGTGGATTGTGAAAAGGCACAGAGGGGGGCTTGCTGTGCCTTGAAGTATTAGTTAAAGAAGTTAAGTATTCTATTCAAGCCCTCAACTGTATTTGTATTGTACACAGGTATATCATTATCCAGTGCAAGCTTCATTGCTGTCCTAGTGCCACCCTTCACCAGTGGATTTTGATTACTTTCAGGAACTCCCCAGAGAACTACAAAATCACTAGGGGAATTAAGATCCTTTCCTAAGATTTGATAAGGATTTCTACCATGCAACAATTTAGCTGCATCAGAACACTTGTCCCAAGCAGGGTGAAGGCTTTCTGCTAGAGCTAATCCATCTTCTCTATTATCAAAGTCCTCAACACAGAGTATGCCATACCTATTCTTGTTCTTACCACTAAAACCCTGCCAAGGTATATATACCTCTTGCAAGTCCTCTACCAAAGTGCGAGGTGATCCAGCCTCTCTTATGAACCTTTTAACACCCTCTTCAAGACAAGCATCTGCGCCTCTGGCTGCACCTGAGCGGCCTTTGAAACCTTTACTGGCAGCTTTGTATGCAAATTCAATAAGAACCTTCTGGGCGCTCACTGGAGTGCTTCTGCTACCTATCATTGTATAGATCATGCTAAGCTCTCCCGTGATTAATATGGAAACCATATAATCTTTCTGCATCTTTCCTCGCGGAAACAGCTTCTTCTATTGTACAAAACTCACCTAAGTGTATGCTCTTATAGTCTACCGTGATAGTTGCTCTGAACTTCTCACCTGATCTGCACACACCTATGTATCCTGTTTTATTATTCTTAGATACTCTTGTGTTTCTATTGTTCTCAGTTGAAGTAGCTATTCTCAGGTTAACTCTTCTATTGTCCAATGGATCACCATTTATATGATCAACTATTTCACCTTCTTTAGGTGAGAGAATCAATCTATGTAACAAAGACATCTTTCCTCCACCTGTCCTGCTTGCAACATATCCCATATTGGTCTTGTGCCAGAAAAATGGAAACACGTATTTGTAATAATCAGTCTTGTCTACTTTGATTTCAAAATAGTTTTCTTCTGAGGAATTAAATATCTTAATAACAAGGTGTTCTCCAGACCCTTCTGAGATTTCTCTTACCTGACATCCGCAGACATTCTTTCCTTGGGAAATATCTGTAGCCTTCAGTTCTAAGAAAGATCCGCAATTCTTACAAACACAGTCATAGTATCTTTTACTTTTATAACTGTAGAGATATTTACCTACAATGACCCTCTCTTGCTCTGTGTTCGCTATGTTTGTATAGCAATAGCAACTTCCTTTATATCTATTCACTTCTGCCGAGATCATAGTCTTTTCTTTCTCTCTTCCGCAAGGACATAATACATTCCAAGCAATTTTGCCTTTCCTGTTTTCTGCCCTACTTATAACCATTAACCCGTTTACTTCTTTCCCTGTTAAGTCTTCACACTGCATACTTCCTCTCCTCTTGAATAAAGGCCCTAGTCATGAAGAGCAGGGTCTTGGAATATTGAACTTATTTCTTATAATACCTACGTTTGAGATAGGCAAGATCTACAAACATAGGATTGAAGCTGCCATTCTTCACATTGTGTTGGACAACAATTCCTCTCCAGTGATGGTTGCCCTGATAGCCTTTATACCCCTCATCATGCTCATAGTATGCACCTGCAATTATTGCCCACTGCTGAGTCCCTGATGCGGGAAGAAATCTTGTTGCCACATCCAGTGTTTGCTTGTGTCCCATGCAGAAACTCTCTCCTACATTTTTAAGCACATTCATAGCCATACCACCATACGGCTTCCCTGACATAGGGTTTGCCATAAAGTGGCAATAACTCACACCGTTAACAACTACAGGCTTCAAGAAGTCGTATACTTCCCACCCCATGTCTTTGTATCTTAAGTTGTCATAGCTAAGAAACCCTTCTAGCTCTGGATTATCATTAACATGACGCATAATCCGTTCTTCGTGATTTCCTAGTGTTATCAGCATCTTAGGCTTATATTGTACTTTGCCCGTTTCCTCTCGCTGCTTATCTTGTAACTCCTTCAAAGGACGTAAAAGACGGTTCATGCCTTCTATAGATGCCTCTATATCCTTTTGTACACGTTTGCCCTCTGCTTTGCCTTTACCTTTGTCATAGGAAGATAGACTAGGCATGTCTGCATGATCACCTATATGGATGATGACTTCTGGACGCTTGTCTATAATATAATCACCTAACCATTCAAGATATGACATATCTATATCAGGTTTACACTGAGTATCTGGTATCATAAGATGAGTGACATCCTCTCCTACCTCTGTGACAGTTTCTATATTGTACACATCCTTTTTAATATCAAATATATTTTTTAAGGTAGATTTGACAACCACAGACTTAGTAACCTTTACCACACACCCTTCTTCCTCACCCAAGTCAATAATACCCTTGCGAATATAATATCGAATAGTACTCTCCCGACTCTCCTTACCAAGCACCTCACGAGCAGCACCACGAACTGTGCCACCATTACGTAAGTGTTCTTCAATCTTAACAATCTGCTCTTCAGTTAATTTAATCTTCTTGCTCAAAATGTTCTCCTTAGTTGTTATTATTTTACTTTTATAAACCGATCTTTTACCTGAGCCTTGGAATAAATGTTTCCACCAATAATGAAGTCATATTCATTAAAAGCGTACTTTATCACTTTATATTCCTTTTTAGAAGCATCAAGTTTATTAATAACAATATCACCAACACTGATACCACCTTCAAACTTTTTGATCTTCTCATCCAACTCATCACGCTGCTCCTTAAGTAAATCTAGTTCAGACTTTAATTTGCGGTAGCAATACTCATCATAGAAATATAGAACCCCTGTTTTTACCATCTCAGTATTATGCCAAGATGTGTTAGAAAATATCTCAACCTCACCACCATCCAGCACATGTTCAACTAGTTCTACTTGTTCAGCACGAGACAGTTCACCAAACTTCTTATATTCTTCACTCATCAATCTTCTCCTTTTCCGTTACCTTCTTTGACTAACTCATACAGTTTACATTCTAATTCTATGTGTGACATCAGTAATGCGTGCAGAAAGCCATTACCTGTCTCATTCTTCCAAAGTTCTCCATGTCTAAATATCTCTATATTTCCATTATCATAAAGTACTTCATATTTACCATTTTCTAGTGGCAGTGTAAACTTCATCAATCTTCCTCCTCCTCATTAAAAGATAATAGAAATATTAGTAGCCATATGACTAATGTAAAGTATACAGCACTCATTGTATTTCTCCTACTTATTAAATATAAATTTATCAGTTCTGCCCTTGTCTAATACATATTCAAGCAGTCCTTCTTCTAAGTTGTGACCATTAAAGCATACTCCTTTTACGAGTGCAAGTCTTTTCTCAAAATCAGGATCAACCTTCTTGGGCTTAGGCTTGCAATCATGATCAGCTAGGTGATACTTTCCATTAGTTTTCTCCCACTTTACAAAGTCTCCACATTCACGACAGTTTGGCATAAAACAATCTCCTAAGTTTTGTTACGCACTCTTCACAGACTACCTGTAGTGAGCACACAGCAACGATAATGAAAAAGATGACACATAGTACCAGTGCAGCTAGAAAGAAGCTTACAGTTGCACACAGGGCTTTTAAAGGGTGCATATCACACCGCCTCCCAATCATATATATTCTTAATCTTCTTAGCCACAAAGCTTCCCATTGAATCAGCACCTTTCAATTCATCAATTACATCTACTGGTACACTTGCATAGCAATACACTTTATCATTATATTTAAACTCAATCATCAATTCTTCCATTTCATGATTATACATGATGGTTTTAATATTGCTAGAGTTTGCTGTGATGTGTTCAATATTTGGATTAGTCATTTAGTGAGCCCTCTTTTGTACGAATAAGATAGAGTTCGTCTTCTCCATATACACTTCTGAATCTTCCATAGTCATACCATATGCCATCCAGCTCTACAAACAGTGTTTCACTATACATATGATCTTCTAAATTAGTCACCAGATAAGCACCTCTTGTGAATTCCTCATCAGTAGAGTTAACTATTTCTACCTTATCACCTTCTTTCATTTTAAGCTGCTTCCAGTTCTCTTTCGTGATACGCTCTCTTGCCTCCACAGCAGGACTGTAATCAACTTTCTTCAACTTAGGCTGTGATAGCTTAGGTATTGTGGTTAAACGTGACAGAGCTACTGTGTGAGCCTCTAAAATAGATTCTGCATGATGTAATTGCTTCTTCAGTTTTGCAACTACTTCTTTATCCTGCTCAATTGTTTCTAATAAGTTGTATACTTGTTTCATAGTTTATTCTCCTAATTTAGCAACCACTTGTTGAGCTTTTTCTGGTGTCAGTTTAAATGTAATCCCATTACTAATACATAGTCCTAGAAATTCATCTGCCTTCATCTGATCTAGTCTTGTTAGAATAGTTTTCTCACATCCTCCAACCATTGCCAGTAGTCCTGCTAGATTAGCTATTTCCCATTCAGCTTTTGAAGTCTCCTCTGAAGGATATCTCTTTTCAATTATTGACATAATACTTAACATACTTATTCTCCTAATTTATAACACTGATTTAATCTCTTTTCAGATAGATACTCGATCAATACATCTCGGCCTATCACGTAGCCTTCTTTAGTTGTCTTCAACTTAGTACGGTAATGATCGTTGTTCAACCCTCTCCAGTACAAGCACATATCATACATCTGACCTGTCACCTTTGTCAATGTATCTTTGATAAAGATGTAAGTAGTGATATCTTTATTAACACGTTCATACTTAATTTTAAGGTGACGGCTTAAAGAGATAGGCTTAGTTGTTGCACCTAACAAGCTCTGATCAAACCCAGACTTATTTGTACACCACCTGTAACCTTGCATGTTATCTGGAACAATTGTACAATCTTTTAAATCAAATGAACCTATATTAGTAAAGTAATAGCCTCTTTTAATATCCTTGGGAGTTAACACATGGTAAGAGTTTTGCAATACACGCGGCCTATTGGCTCGATTTTGATACTTGGAAAGAAGTACATCCTCTTTCAATTTTACTATTTGTCCTACTAGGAAATTGTTCATAGTTTTCTCCTTAACTTAATTCAATACGCTCTAACAGGTCTTCATATTTCTCAACCATATCTGGATTGCAATTCTCTTCTTTCAGTTTTTTAATGAAGTACTCAAGTGCTGCCTCTATTTTAAACTTTTCATAGTAATCAAACTCCATAATACTCTCCTCAATAATTAATTTCACATCCAATATAATTTAATTGTGATTTTCTGTCAACAACAAAATCACCTAATCTGGATCTGCCCACAAATCACACCCTAGGGTACATAAAAATTTGCCAGAGCGATCTTAGTAAAACTCAAAATCTCAATTCATTTTCAGTTTCCAGAATCAGTAAAATTCTGACTTAAATGAGAATCATTCTCATTACGCTGGAATGCTAATGCGATTAGCTATCATTTAGATTTAACTTTGTAAACGAGAATAGTTTAGCTTTGTAAATGAGAATTAATCTTGTTTACTGGCGATCGCCCACCCTTCATTCCTCCTGAAAATGATTAAATCATTTGGACGTTAAAGGGAAGCGCTGCCCGTGTGGTTTGGGAGACTTTCAGCTTTAAGCTGATATAACCAAGTATATAGATCTTGTCGAATAGTGCAAGCGGTTTATACAATTTATTTGTAATTAATTTAAATCAAATATAACAAGCTGTAAGCGGCTGTAACGGGCCTTAGTTAGATAGATAGGTCATTGCATTAGATTATTATTAAAAGGCTCAGGATCGGTTACAGGACGCTTGATTAGGTTATTGATAATCATTTACATTAACAGAATATCGCCCACTCTCTATTGATTCCAAGAGCTTTAAACTTAAGTTTGCGTTATCTGCCGAGCCGCCTTCTAACCTGTTATCTGTTACGAACTATAAGCCCTTACACTTTAAATTGCAAGGGCTTTTGTTGATTAATTTAATATTGACCTGTAGGTAAATAATCACTATTAACCAACCTTGTTAAAACTGCCTCTGCATTAGGTAAAACTTTAATACCTTCTACACCAATCGATTCTAAAAGCTTTACATCATTATAACCCGCTACAGGTGATGCATACTTAAAACTACTTTTCATAATAAACATAATCTTTACCCTTTTAAATAATATTCTCTGTTTGTGTACCGCTATTATATAAACAAACGTTTTACCCTGTCAACAAAGATCACCAATATTATTAAAAATAATTCTTTAATAAAATTGTTTTCAATAGTTTAAAAATAGTGTACCTTTATACGTATTGAAACAACTTAAACAAAGGCTTTATATTATGAAACAGATTAATCCAACTTATGATCAGGTGTCTTATATTATAGACAGGTTTAACCTCGCACAATGCTACAACGGTGCAAACAGTGAACATTACCAAAACTATGATCACTGTTACTTTTACACCTGTTCACGTTCGCCACAGGGCCACATGGTTACGCATGTATGTGATAATTTAGCAAATGTTATCAAACAGGATAAATTAATTTCACATTTAATTAAATAAAAGCTTGCGTTTAAATTATAACACTGTATATTAGTATTCATCGGCTCACAGGGAGCCACTATTTAAAGGGGTTTTATTATGAAAAAGATAGACAACGTTTGGCATATATGCCGTGATGGTTGGGTTTTTGAAGTTGCAACACAATCAGAAATAGTTGAACATGTGTTTAACGGGTTAACTTTACAAGAGTTTGAAAAGAGTTTTAAATAAACACTTGCAATTATAATCTACTTGGATTAAAATTTAATAACTGGCTGGCAACGGGTTAGCCACTTTTAAGAATAAGGTTTTATTATGCAAACTTTCGAAGATGTTAACGGCGTTGTGGTTGGTGGTTTTTCTTGTAAAGTCTGCTTGATTGATCCTAACGGGAGTATAGTTAACTATAAAATAGTACCTGACAGTGCAGACTTTAAGTCTATAGCCGATGATATGAAATTTAAAATTTTATCAGAAAAGCTCGGTAATGGCCAGCTACTGAGGGATCGCCCTGACTTAATCAGATCTTTACACGGGACAGGTAACTGGGAATTAAAGATTATATCTTTAAAATAAACACCAAAAAAGCGGTTGACAGCTCCCAACGTTAACCGCTACAATTAACACTCAATCAAAAATTATATTATTAAAAGGTATTACATTATGAATACATTAAAATTCTCTACCCGCCAACAGATGCGAACTTTTGTTAAACGTGTTAACCTATGCACAGGTAAAAAGCTTTTCAAGTCTACAAGCGGGAAAGATGGTTGCGGATCTTGGTTAGCTCACAAGGTTATTAAAACAAACACATTGCAAGCTCCTTCAAAACCTGCTAAAGTTCAATCACTAGCTTTTAATGTTCACGGCTCGGCTATAGTAGTGACTCACAAGCGTTCTATAGCGGCTAGAGTGGCAGTAATCGCTTAACTAATACAATGACAGCCTTGTGACGTTTAAACAGCTCACAGGGCTACACAATAACGATTTAAAAGGATGGATTGAAATGGGTAGAGTATCACCAATGAAACGAACAAAAAACACAGCTAAAACGGTACGAATTGATCGCAAACGTACACGCAAGGGCCAAGATCTAGCAATGCAAGCAGATAGGGCGAATAAACGGGCAGATCAATTTGTAGAGTTTGAAAAAGAAAACGATTAATTCAAAATAAAGTGTTGACAGCGTAAACTGTATAAAGTAGAATTACCTTATTGAAACAAAACGCCACTAACGGCAAATTACATTTTAAAAGAGATATTATTATGACTACATTATCAGAAATTCGCAAAACTATCATCATTAACAATGATCACCTAATTAACGCCAAGGCTGCAATCAAATCTATGACTAATGATCCTCTGTCACACTTCGAAGATGTTATTACAAGTGATTATGAGGCAATGCTAAATGGACATTACGAGGATCATCTAGACGATATAGAATTTCTATGTGGTGAATTTCTATGTGGTGAATATGCATCGGACTTAATGCAAAAGCATGATCCTGTTATGTTTCGTTGCGGTTTAAATGATTTTGCTGATAGTTTTGATATTATGAATTTAGACGAATATATTGATCTAGAATCTGAGGTCGAAGAGTTAGAAAAAGAAATAGCTGGACTTACGGAAGAGTTAGAAGAGTTAGAGAATAACTTAAATTAAAGCTTGCTTTGTTGGTGTGTTTAGTTATATACTGAGCACATCTTAACAAGGCCGCTAAAGCGGTTTTTATTATTAACAGGCAATTATGCCACCATTTAAAAAGAGTGAATATTATGAAAACTTTAAAATCTGTATCTTATGAAAACGTTGAAAACTTAAACACTGATTTTAACTACCATCAAGCGGTGTTATCTTTAACTGATAGCGTTATCTATGCAATTAATGAAGCTCTAGATTGTGATCAAATCAGTTTTGATAGGGATGAAATAGAAGATCTGGCAAATGATAGCCTATTACATGAAATAGTGGACGGTAGTCAATACGCAATTTATTATCATTATCATTTAGATATACTTAAACACTCTACCAATTCAGATTATGCTATTGATCATGGCATCCTTTGCGGTGACAGTTTAGCCGATATTATTAAAAATGATGGTTTAAACGGTTTACATCAAGCATTAGCTTTTTATGCAATGTATGCAGACGTACAAGAACAATTAAGCGAACACTTAGATCAGACAGATTTTGATTGTGATGAAGAATAAATAACCCCCCTTTTGTGGCGGTGAACTATCCGCCTTTTATTTTCACTAGCACAGGCCGCAATCTATGAGTAAACAAACTGCATTAAAAGTATGTAAGGATCATCTGAATTATTTGGTACACTTGCAACAGCGACAGAATGATCCAAGCATCACCAAAACATTGTCAAGCGTTATTAATGATCAAATGGATGATGATCCAGAGTGGCAACAAATGCAATATTTAAGGAGTTTAAGAGATGGCAACAAATGATATTAAACTAACAGGCAAAGAATACACTATTACATTTACTGAAAATATGTATGATTACATTGTAGAACATAGCTTACTTGAAACTATCAAGACAGAACTTTATACAAACTTTGATGGTATTGATGCAGTTTTGGAATATCACGGATCATTGATCATCGATGTAAATAATATAAACTTAAACCCTGCTACCATTTACGCTAAAGTTGTAAAGGTGATAGGTAATCACAAGCTGTCACAGCGCACCAAAACGGCTTTAATTATTCATTAGTGCAATTGCATAGATAACGATTTAAATTAATCACAGTCTATTACAGGACGTTTAAAAAGGTATTAAAATTAATTGCAATTATTTATAATAAAAGGTTGCAATACAAATCAAGCTGCATTACTATTTAATCACTGGCTAGCAAGGTGTTAGCCACGTAAACAAATTGAGGTTAAATTATGAAAGCTTACATGGTTATTTACATGGATAATTTTAAAGCCGTGCAATGTGTAATAGGTGCCGAAAATGAAGAGAATGTTAAAATTAAGGCTGATAAAGTAGGCATTCAAAATATAGTTAGTATTCAATACTTAAACGCTTATTTATTAAATTAAACACTAAAAGAGGTTGACAGCTCCCAACGTTAGCCGCTACACTACAAACAAGTTAAACAATGAGGTTTAAAATTATGATTAACTTAACAGAAGCACGCCAAGCGTTATCAAATGAGTTTGAAGAGTTAACACGACTTGAACAAAAGTTAGAGGATAACACATGCGAACACGGGCAAGGCTACCTAGTTGGTAAGATTGTAGAATGTGAAAAGATGATCCGTGAATTGGATGAAGAGATCAAGTTGTTAGAAAGTGAAGAATAATTAAAATTAATAGTTGTTTTCTTGATGTAGTTATGTAACAATGATTACATCTTAACAAAGCAATTTACAAAGCGCTGTTAGCTCAACTGGATAGAGCAAGATGTTTCTACCGTCTAGGTTATAGGTTCGAATCCTATACAGTGTACCAACTTTCAATAAACAGGTGATATTATGAAAACAGAAATTATAGTACAGACTTATGAGGCGGCACCCGATATGAGAATAACAGGGTCTAACATTTGGACAGGTAAAAAGGCACATTTTCATGTAAATGGTAAAAACCAAGGTTATAAAATTTATATGACTAATACAGGTAAATTTATTAGTTTTTATATCAAGCTGAAGGGTATTAACAACTACCTCATTAATGATGCCATGAACTTTGACAGCTCAGTGTACAGACTGGACAATTTAGTTGGTTGGTACTTTGAAAAGAGTCTTTAAATAAAAGCTTTACTTTTAAATTAATAGCCTGTAATATGCGGGTTATTCCTTAAGAGATAATATTCAAATAATAGGCCGAGATAATGACTAAACAATTTTACTCAAAACGTACTGAACAGTACATGAAAACTCAATCAACTATGCACAAGGTTGAAAATGTAATCAAAACTTGCATGTTCGCATTTATCCCTGTAAGCTTGGTTATATTAATAGTTTTAGACTGGTTACGAGTATTCAGAATTAGCTGGTTAATTGGATAATATGTACCTGTAGTAGTCCTAGGATTGATTTAAATATTTTTACTAGGGCGATTGTATAGGTAATAGATTATAAACGCTTAGAGAGGCTTAAAAAATGCTACAATTAACACATGATACACTGAAACAAACATCTACTGAGGTAGAGAAAGGGACAGATATTAGTCAGATCATAAATGGTATGTTTTCTCTAATGGATACGTCAAAAGGGATCGGACTTGCTGCGAACCAAGTTGGATTAACTATCCGAGTAATAGTTGTAAACGTGCAAGGCTTTAGAACTGAAATTATAAACCCCGTGATCACTCGTAAGGGTGGCAAGCTAAAGATCTCAAAGGAGGGCTGTCTATCATTCCCTTCAAGACAGGCCACATTAAAAAGGGATGAGATGATCACGGTTGAAGGTTTTGATCGTAATTGGCAACCAATCAAAAAGAATTGCAAAGGATTACTAAGCTATTGTGTACAACATGAAATAGATCATTTAAACGGTATTACAATTTTATAAACTAAATGCAAATTAATTGATATAGAGTGTTGACACCTTAGTCAGTGATCTATAATATAGCGGTTACTGGCTAAGCAATAACGTATTAGCAGATTAAATAAAAATAGGGGAAATATAATTATGAATGAATTAGCTTTTAACTTAGTAATTGGACTAGTAACAGTCATACTGTCAGGGTATGTATTGATCGGACTTATGCGACATTGGACCAGATCAGATAAGTTTATACTGATTAACAGGGCTGGTGTAAGCTGCTGGACTAGTTATTTATTAGGTGGTTTTCTTTTAGCACTAGTGACGTTTTTTATTATCGCTGTTTCTAGTCTTTTACGTTCAGATGGTGTACTATTCGAAGCGCTTATAGGTGTTGTAATCATCTTTGCAGCAATATACACACCCCGCTTTGTACTTGATATCAGCAGAGGCTTACGCTATAATGCAAAAACTGGTGAACTTGCCAGAATCAAAGAGCTTGAAGATAAATTAAAAGAATACTAAACAAAAATGATCTGTGAGTGTTAACGAGCAGACCATTATAACCAACTAATCACAAGGTGATAATATGAAAGAATCAACAATCTTAAAATTATGCAAACGTGCAACTAGACGTAATCCAAAATCAGTTAATATGATTTCACATTGTGGTGTCTCATTTAGAATACTAAAAACCACCCACGGCACTTACAAGGTCTATTTTGATGGTCAACAATGGAAGATTAACCAAGTAAAAGATCATTTAGTTAAATATTTATTAAGTTAAACTAATAACACAATGACAGATCATAAAAGGTCTGTCATATATCTAACCTAACAAGAGGGCAAATAAATGTACATAATAAGTGCAGGAAAATACAAAGATGATTACACAGATCTATACATAAAATACACAGATCACCATAGTATGACATCCTTAATAGAATCATCTTGGTTCAAAGATTATTATCAACACATAATAGAAGAAGGTGTGACAGGGTATAGACTGGTAGAAATAAGCCAAGGCTTTAAATTAGTAGTTCAGTACCTAGAAGGCAATTCATACTGTGAGACAGATATATGTCTTTACAGATTAAACAGACTAGACTAATAAAAGAGTAATAGACAACAACAGTCTATTACTTATTTAATATAGCAACATAGTTACACAGACAATACAACCCAGATCAACTAACACAATCAAACATACAAGCCCCATAGCCAGCCTGTAACCGATTTAAACCTATTAACCTAAGTAACCCTATTGGGTAGATAATTAAACAGCTTACAGGCTTATTGAAGAGCTTATATGATACACTAGATAATCATAGACTAATATACATATCTAATTAATCAATCAATACTTACTTATCAATCTAAAATATAGATAATACAATACATACAACAGATCATACAGATCATTATACGCATACTGTACAGATCACCATACACAACTTACATACATAGATCATCTGCATACTATACTACCTGCCATAGATCGCACTATCCAGATCAATACATAGACTAGATCAAGGGAGTTGGGAGGGGGAGAATCCCCTTCCAAACCTCAAGTAAGGTTGACATTATCAACTATATAATATGGCATACAAACAAGCATACAAATGATAGCTATTACCATTACTATTAAGATTACCATTACTATAGATCTATTAAGTGTTGACGTATGCAATATCTGTATGTATACTTCGTATGGTATGTATATTAAATATTAAGATTACTATGGTATAGTATTATAGTTCTATGCATGGAAATCTTAGAAATCTCGGATCAGCAACTAAGGGGGGAAGATATGATACTTGTTGACGGCAAAAGGAGTCCCAAATCAGGGTTAAAATATAACAGTAAGCAGGGGCTGCAATCGAGCTACACCGCAATGGAATACGGGGAATGGGACTCAATAAGAGTTGGAATAGCAGACCAGATGATCAAGAAGTATAAGGCTAGTTATCCTAAGACACAGTACAAAAGCTTGCAGGGTTTAAGATTTCTACTTATTACACTTATTAAGGTTAGAAAGCCGATAGCATTAACAAAGAATTTGCATTGCACACCTAAGACTTTAAAGAAGATGGCTGATCAACTATCGGGAATTTATCCAATACTTATAGAGGCTAGATCTGGAGTAAGTAAGCAAGTTAATAACGTTGTTGTTTTCTCATCATCCCCCACTATACAGTTAAGGATTATGGCAGAACAATTTATAAGAGAGCATTGGCAGGATCATTTGTGGAGACATAAAGGCGAAGAGTTAAATCTCAAAACTTATGATCCTGATCAGTATGAATATGACAAATTAAAAAGAGAGGGCAAAATATGAGCTATGGAGAATTTTTAAAACCAATATCTTACCGAGTTATGTTAGGTATAAAGAAATCAATGGAAGAGATTCCAGAGTTGGTCAGGAATGGAGATGAAGAGGGCATCAAGTCACGTATTGATTGGGTTGCTTATTTTATTGAGGAGTTTCTAGATCCTAGTATAGCCTTTATGGATTATATTGATAGAGATGATTGGCCTCAAACACCTGAAGAAGTGCTTGCAGAAAATGAATATTATGACAGCCTAGATGCACAAGGTATCAGGGCGGAAATAGAAGCAGAGATGTTAAACACAGATTATAACTAAGGAGTTTACAACATGATTTTTATAAAACCAAGAAGAAGCCAACAAAACTACAACAGGAATACAGGTAAGATGCAAAGACTAGCGATATTTGCCCTGTCATATGGTGGTAGCTATAAAACTGCAAGTTATGTATCAGGACTAGGACTAAGACGAGTTAAAGTGATAGCTAAACAATTAAGGAGATTCTAATTAATTTAAAATAATCTATTGACAAGGAAGTCAGAGATCTATACAATGTAACACATAGATTAATGACAAAGGATAAATATTAGATCACTGGATAGGGAACTTGGTAACCTAATTCACAAAGGCCATTATAACAGACCGCTGCAATGGGCAAGTCTCAGGACCACAAGGTTTCAGGGAGATCCGATCCTTTCCAGCTTATAAGATAGGCAGCCGCCCCGTGTTGAGTTAGTCCGTTCTAGTAAGCAGATACGTAACATGGAAGTTTTAAACCGTTCTCGGTTGGTGTGCTTAAAGTGTAACAGCCCTCAACAATGTATGCAAGGGCTTATTAGATATTACTTGCTTAATAGTTCACATAGTATCATCATAGCTGGAAAGCTCAATACAGCCAGCCATATTAACGTTAATTGGATCTTACGCTTCATGGTGTCACCTTTATTGTTTTATATTCCCACGTTACTATGTTGGATTTAATAATATCAAGATCTAACAAGTATGTTAGACCTCTGTTATCAATTATGCGCCCACAAATGCCGTCACATGTAGTCACAGGATACCAACGATCTTTTGTAAAATCTTTAGCATATGAAACATCCTTTGTAAGTCTGACATATAATTGATCTGTCTCTACCTTTCTACGCTTCATAGTTCACCCTTCCCATTTTTAACTAATAGTAATATAGCTAATATTGCTACAATGTATATTAATACGCCTGCTAGTGTTCCACTCATTGTCTAATACCTCTTAATCGTTGTTGTGCTGGGCTGTAAGGCCATGTAATTACTTAAATGATACATAACCTTTAAATAGTACTTGACCCGTTCTAGCTACAGCCTCAATCTCTTTAAACATCTTATTATTAAATGAATTTCCTGTATATCTGTAATAGCTCACAGAAAGCTTTGTGACTGGCTTATCTTGATAATAGATATAACCCTTGCCTAATGGCTTTACAGTCCAACGTGGCTTGGCTGGTGGCTCATAATGACGATGTTTAAAGCCTAGTTTGTTGAACGTCTTCTTGATTGATTCTAGCATAGTTGATCCTTATTAGTTAATTGATTATTGAATGGTAGCATTGGCTGATGGATTTTACAAGCTGTTTTACAACTGGCCTTAGATCGTGACCACCCTAGATCGAAAAATCCCCAGAGCATCTATAGTAAAACTGGGAAAGTCAAACGGTTTTCAATTCTCAACTTGCTTGCTTTTATTTTCTAAATGATAATCAATATCAAATGCAAATAGTTATCATTAACTCTAGATGAGAATTGATATCAAATGCGATCTCTTCTCAACAACTACAAATGAGAATAGCCATCAATTGCAAATGAGAATAAGTCTTATCTGCTTACTTGAGAATAATTATCAATACCAATTAGCAAATGGTAGATCTAACGAGTGATAAGCCTAGCACGTTTTCAATTAATCACATAGAACGGTTTGTTATATACATATGCTTAATTATTACTACAATTCACAAGCTAAACATGCTAAGCATCTAGATGATAATGATTATCAATAACTAATTTAACTAAGCAAACAGTGTGCCAACTATTGTCCGATCTACCAGATGAAGAGATCTTTTTGTTTTAATACTAACACTAAGGTAAAACCGATCGCCTCTTAGAATCACTTACAGGACGTTTTAGCCTATGTTGACTTTGAATCAATAGTACGCTGGGCAATAATAAAATGTTGACAGGCTGATCAATATATGCATGAGGCTGGTGGATGATAACTATTATCAATTAGAAATTAATTTAAAATAAAGTGCATTTAATAGTAGATCTTCCTATCTAAGTATGAGATGATCACTCTATCGGAACGGTACAACGTTTCACAACTTACATTTTAAGGCTTACATTATGAAAACTTATCAATCAGCTAAACTGGACACTTACAAAAATAAAGATGGATCTTATACTACTTACATTTTTAACGGTAAAGATTTAAAAGCATGTAAAGAGGTTACATACAAGTTAAAACGTGATTCTGTCGCAATGGCTAAAATCTTAGTAGATAACAATGATTATAACTTTTTAAAGTTAACTAACTATTACAACTAATTTAACTTTATTTACCGAAAAGTATTGATCATCTTAGCTAGATATGAGATGATCAATACATCGAAGCAATACAGCTTAACCATTTAGGAATTAACGACAATGAAAACATTATCTGCTAAAACAATCGCATGTGTTACTAAGTTCATCAACGAATCTAACACAGTAGGCATTCAAGCTATCAAAGCAAGCGCTACTAGGTCACTGCAAGAACGTAACCCAAACGGTACACAGTATGCGATTGCAGCGTTAGAACTTAAATCAATTGATAGTATTTTATAATAAACTAACCATTACCAACAAAGCCCACTCTGACTAGTGGGCTTTTACTTTTAATTAAAAGATTTTTAAGGATGTAGTATGGATAACAAAATGCGACACTATCTAGGGTTATACTTGTTTTTACAGCACGAAAAGCATCTAAGTATGGTACTAGATTTACAATTCAGGGATAGCTTAAGGCGTAATTTCAATCTAACTGAAGAGAAATTAACAGAAAGTCTAAAAGAGGTTGAAGGTAGCCTTAATCTTGATATATCTTGTTTATATCTAGAATTTGATTGATATTAAATGTAATGGCCACTGTAAAAGGTGGCTTTTAATGTTCAAACTATTTTAACTTTATTCACTCAAAAGAGTTGATCATCTTATCTGAATATGAGATGATCACTTTATTGAAGCAATACTGCTTAACCATTTAGGAATTACACAATGCTAAAGCTTACTAAAGCTAACTACACATTTGCAGCAAAGCACGGATTACAATTAGACGTAAATATTGAAGATGGTAATGTATTAATCTTTGTTCAAGGTGAAGAGGAGAACTTAATAGAATACATGTTCAATGCAGACCGCGATCAACTCACTTTTAAGTTTCAAGTGTACGGCAACAAGATCGAAGATTTACCAGCGCACATTGATGACACTAAACAATTCAACCAAGTTATTAAGTTCATTGGCTCACAACTAGAAACACTTTGAGGAGGGATCTTATGTATCTTCTTTATGACGAGTTAAGAGAATCAAATCAGGATGTTAAAATATATTGTCGCACACTAGGTGGTGATTACTATACTGCACCTTGGTTTGCTCTTAATCCTTTATGGAGCAATGAATATTTTTGGTTTATTGAAAAACTAGGGAGCGAAGAGCTAAGACAGAGCACAATGTTAGAGTTTTAGACACTATCAAAAGTAACCAGCCCTCCCATTGAGGGCTTTTTCATGCCTGTAATAAACATCTTTGCTATGCAACTATGCTATGCGTTCCTCTATGTGATTCTAAGACGTCTTAAAACCTACCCGCTGCCATTGTATTACTTATATGGCGATCGCTGCTTAGAGTGCTTGTGAGTGGCTTATATTGGACAATTTGATGGAATCATACGGGGGGTACGGGTCTATATTTTCACTTAACCCTCTTGTAAAACTAGCACTACTTTTGACTATGTTAATACTCCCACCACCCTTTCTAATATTTTGTAGTAATTTTGCCTATGTTAACAGCTTATGATCCTTTCGAATATATAGGAAGATGGGGTCTTTTAAAATCAGCTATAAAATTTTTGCTATGAAAATGGGCTATGGAGCTTGGCTATAAGAGGTGGGCTATGTAAGAAGATGGTGTCTTTGAAAAATGGGGGTATAAAGATTTTCTGAAAAAATGGGGGTCTAGAAAAAGACCCTTTAATAATTTTGTAAATTTTAAGATTCTATTACCAGCTTAAATCTACCATCAATGTCTGGATGTACAGCTTGCGTCTTAGTTACAAACTCACACTCCTCTACAAACCTTGTGAATAGTTTAGATACATCACTTGTGTACCAAACTGTGTAAGTAGCATTTCCTGCTTGTTCATGTGTGTTTCTTACCTGACCTGCTGGCTTAGGTGCATGGGGTGAACTATACAATACTTCATTCACTACACGAGGTGGTAGTTTGTATAACTTGTGCATACGTGCTCGGACAAATGTAATACCTTCTGCGTTAGTTGGTCTCTTAGGTAGTATTGCTGTGCTCTCTTTTAGTTGTTCAAACTTATCCTCTAGTAGAGCTTGATTATGTACAACTTGGTTAATACGTTTCTCTTGCTCTACTAGCGCCATCGCATTGTGTGCTATAATCTCCATTTGGGTCATCTGTGGCTCACTTTGGTTTTCAAGCTCTTGCCATCTGTCTACAATAAGTGCTGTAAATTCTGGACTATTTTGAGCTACAAGAATAAGACTATCCCTTTTAACTAATAGGTACTCGGTAAACTTGTTTCCTCTAGAGGTTTGAAATTCACACTCAGCCAACGGCTGACCGTTGTTTATTATTCCAGATGCTATGAGTCTTTCAGCACTACGCTTGATATCTGAGTGATTCTTGTTTAGAAGAGAAGCTATCTCTCTGCTGCTCATTGTTAGCTGTTTTGTTTCTAGGTTAAAACCTAAAGTTGTATTCTTTGTAGGTTTATTAACTCACCCATGTTTTTTTCTCCTTAATAATTCTTATAAAATTTTGACGTTACAAAAGGTGTTTTACATCGTTCAGATCATTCACACTTACCACCCGTTCCATAGTAGCCGTTTTGAAACCCTCTGTCAACCATAATGGTAAATCGCCACCACACCAAACATTGTTGCTAGCTACTTCTTTACCATTAGGATAGGTGATCTTAAATACTGTCCCACCATGACCTAGATACTTTTCTTTTGAAAAACCATATGTCCCGATCGAATACATTGTTCTGTTATAGACGAATACATTACCTTTAGTGAAATCTTTCTCTAAACGTTCCTCCCATAGATTACAGCCGAAGCAAAGTTGTTTCTCTACCATTACCTCATTGTTAGAGTAGTTTGCTGTCTCAGGACGCTTGCATTTGGTGCAGAGATAATAATCCTTATTCTCATAATGCCAAAGGTTATGTTTTAAATCACTTTCAACATGTCGAGTACCTTCACCTACAGACTTTTGAAAATCTATGCAGTCTTCAAAGTCTTTAATTACTTGTTCTTGTGTCTTCATTTATCTTCCCCTACTAGCTTCATAAGCTTGGACCATTGTTGTGATTCTTGATCGTTACGTATTCTATAAAAACCATCACTACTGAATTGTCCTAATTCCTTATCGGAGACCAGCCCTTTAAACTCTTTATATGCATCTGGAAATCCACATAAGAATGGCATGATTATAAAATATAAAGGTGATAGTGTCCAGAAGACTACCTTACCAAATAAACTAACATTGTAGTAAACAACGGCACTATCCTCTTGTAGATAGACATTTGCCACAACAAAAGGCCACCTGCCTCTATGAGCAAAAACCTTGTTCCATTCCTTAATACTTACTTTGTAAAGCTTGCCTTCTGGTCTTTTATATTCATAACTCATGACTTTTCTCCTTATTTAATTTCTCATCCACAGCATCTTTTATAAATTGCAACACTTCTTCATCAAACCGGAATAACTCGTCAGGGCCACCATTTTCACAAAAGCAGTCAGAGGCTACTGTATGATTGAATATGTGTTCACCTACTTTGTCAGCTAATTCACATAATGCTTCTATTACTTCTGACTTATCCATCTCAACCCTCCAAATACTTATCGTCTAGCACAAACACAGTCACATCAATCTGATACCATGAAGACAGACAATGCAGCATCTCTTTGACAATCTCCCAATCACCACCTGCCAGTCCACATCCAATCAGAGGAACGCCCAGCGCTTTAATATTCTTATTCCACATATCTTCAAATGCAAGTTCTAGGGCGCTTTCTAATGCGTTGTAATCGGTATTACGTCTTCCATCGATCTTAAATTTATTCCAGTGAAACTGTCCATAGATATTGTAGACTAGTGGCTTTGTCTTATCTGTTGTCACAGAGAATTTACCTAGTTTGTAAGGACAGCCTTTCTCTGTCTCTTTATCTACCTTTGAGATTTCTGGATTAGCTTCTACTAACAAGGGAGCAAGACCTCTTCCCATAGTGCAAAAGCAATTAGCTTGGTGTGCATATGCTTGAAGTTCTTTGTTTATCATACTCTCAATCATACAACCTTTGACAATCTTAATGCTCATTATTTTCTCCTTTCTTATTTAAATTAGAATCTTCTAACAACTTTTCTACCTTCCAAATAGGTATGTTGTGTTTGTCTGCCATGATCTCAATACGGAGGTTATCTGCAACACTTCTACGCTCTTTAAATACGTAAGGAGATGCATACTCGTGCTCTCTCATTTTCATTTAATACTCCTCATGATACCTAATGCACTTTTATAACCCTTGAGCAACCCATATAACTCGCACTTCTCCTTAGATGTACCATACTCTTCTCTAATGTATCTATCAAGCATAGCTTTGTAGTAGCCTTCAACTATCTCAATAGCAGAAACCTTATCCATTTAATAGGCCCTCCTCAATCATATCTTCGATATCTTGTAATGCAGAAAGTCTACCATCAGCATAGCCTTTTGACCAACCGCCATGAAATGTGTGGTCTTTACTATTATACTCTTTGTATTTCTCAACCTCTGATTCTGATCTTTGTATCTTCCTGTTAAGGATTTTCTGTGCTTTGGTTAAATTTATCAAAACAATCTCCTTTCAATTTCTCATTAACCGCATCTGTTATAAATTCTAAAACTTCCTCACCAAATTGAAAGCTACCTTGAGTAATGTTATTATCTCCACAAAAGCAATCATGTGGGATTTGATGTTTAAACTTAACCATCCCAACATTGGATGATAATTCACAGAAACGTTGTATTACTTCTAACTTGTCTAAATTCATACTAAATCCTCCTCAAGTTAATTGATATTGACTTATGGATCAGATATTAGCACCTTGAATCCATAAGTCAACTATTATTTACTACTCCATTGGATTACCTTGTGAATCACATTCACGGAAATGAAGTCCTCGTGCAAATGTAGGAACAACCCTCATCCTACTCTGGAAACTCTAATATAGGATATTCAGAGTATATCTTCCTAATCTTTTCTGAGATCACTCCTAGGCCATAATATTCTTCTGCCAACCCTTTAAGCACTCTCCTCTTTTCCTCCTTATAGGCTGAAAATGCATCCTCTACTGTAGCAAAGCACCCTAAATATCCTTGAGGGTATTCAGTTGATCCTCTGCAATAGGCTGCAAACTTCTTGCAAGAACTGCTCACACCTGTTGGATATTTCCCTCTTTTAGAACTATTAGTGACCAAAGCAGCATTCATTCTCTGAGGAATCATGCAACAGTATTCTGGACAGTAGACTTTGTTGTTATGTTTTAATATATCTTTATCAACATTAAATTTAATATTACTACTTTTTGGTAAATTTTCGTAATACCATTTAGAATATTTTTGAAAATTTAGCCAATCTTTGCAGACAACAACCCCTCTTCCACCATACCTACTATATCTGTTGCTCTTTTCATTGTAACATCGGCCTAACATCCATTTCCAAGAGTTATAGCTTTCCTTGTGCAGCTTTTGATGGTACTCTCCCTCTCCTAAGTAACCTTTGCCCCAATATCTTGGATAGTACTTATCAGCTACATTGCCCCTCCTTGCAGTAGAGGAATTTGTCACTAAACAAAAGCCTGTTTTTAAGAACTTAATTGTGACTTGACTAGAATTAACGTACTTTGCAACCTCAAAAGTTCCATAATTATTACTCTCCAACACCAACCCTTCTTTTAATACTCCAGCATACTTTACTAACCTGCTCATCTTTGTACTCCACCTGATTTGTTCACACAGTATAATGTTTTCTTTTCCATCACAATTCACACTCCTTCTTAAAATGATCAGGTTTAGCTTTCTTCATACAAGTTTTTAAGTAAGACTCTTGATATGCTGCATCAATCTCGCTCTCAGGCAATCCATATTTAGCAATTGATGCCTTAGCTTTAGCTTTAGTTGGATAAGTCTTGGCCTCTTTAAAATACTCATCACCTGTTTCCTCTGACACACATTTTTCCTGCACTAGGTAATATCCATTTCTATATTTAAACAGAAAATCATTCATAGTTTTCATAATTAAACCTCCTCTGGTCGTGTTGCAATAACATCTACGCTACTTAGTCCATCGAATCGACTAGTACTATGGAATGTGAACTTGTTAGAAAAGTCGACATACTCGTAGGATTGAGAATCACACCATATAAGTTCCCTGCCACCCTCATCCTTGTCTTTAGCTAGGAACATTGCCCACTCAGGTGCATCTTCCCATTTTAGCCCATCAGGAAGCTCTTCTTCTCGACCAGAATCAACGTTCTCTTCTTCAGAGGGTGATTGTACCATTAAACCATTTAAACGTCTTAGGGCTGTGCTGTGTGCGTTTAAAAGCTCATCATTACGCTTAGTTTCCTGCTTCAACCACTCAGCATAGTCTTGAGCCATTGTGATTTGCAATTCTAGTGATGCGTATAATTCATTTTTCATGTTGCTATTCTTTTCCTCTTTTACTTCCGTTCTGAGATCTACAAAGCCAGTTAGACTCTCATAGTCAAATTTACTATTATGGTAGGCAACCACCCACTCTGGACATGACTTTCTGGCACGATATATTCTTCCATTTATATGTTTGTAATACATATGCCCTACTCTAAACTCAGCACCTTCTTCTACTATCATCTGTTCTTCAGTCTGTGGATTCTTTAACATTATTCTTCTCCTTTCATAGTGATAAATATTTTGTATGGAGGTTGATCATTTTCTCCACATCGATTAAATGTTAACACAATAGGCTCTCCCATTACATTATTCTTTTCCAGAATCTCATGGGAAAGAGGATCAACGGGCCCATAAGATCCCTGCATCACTTCTCTGAAAAAGTAATCCCTATCTATATAAAGGTTGACTATGAAGTCTTTATAATCACCTCTACGGTTTAGGTTTAAAGCATTTATTGCCAATTCTCCGTGAGTCATTCTTCTTTCTATACGGTCCTTATAAATATCAAAACGGTAAAGAGTGTCTATTGCAATATCGAGCTGCCTGTATATATCATCAATTAGTTGTTTTAATGCTGTGCTTATCATTTTGTTCTCCTTCTTAAATTAAAGTCCTGCGTCCAAGTCTACATCTAATCTTTTCTAAAAACTCTACCATACCTTCCGTATAGTATCTGTCCTCGTGATCTTGTTCTTGAGTTATTTCAAAATTACAACAAGCGGCAGATGCTGCTCTTTGGATTGTTTCTAAATCTAAACCTATAAAACCAATTCTTAAGTATTCTGAAGCCCTAGAGTACCCTAAACACACATCAAATGCAACTCTTTGAGGATCTCTTGATCGAAGATCTTCATATGACATATCAAGTCTTCCTGATGAGATAAGTGATTCACAGAATTCTTTTGCAAATTCCCACTTAGTGTCTGACCAGTATCTCCATAGCTTAGATTGTAAAGCTTCTGCCATTAGATATTTAGTATAAGTCTTCAAAACCATAGAATGTATTTGCGCCATCACAAATCTATCTTGTTTGTCTTCAAGAAGTGGCACTTGAGTGTCATCCCAATACTTTAGCATCTCCTCTAAGAAGTCACTAGGAGATACACTTGGAAGTTTTGTAGATAAATATAAGGCCTCTTCAGCGGATTCAATTTTTATATCCTTGAACACTTTCATCTCTTCTTTTATTCTGATTAGACTTTCGCATTTGTGGTAATCAAAGTCTTTAAACATATTGTTCTCCTCTCGCCTCTGATAGCAGAGTTTCCAATCACCTTTTGTAAACTTAGCTGTCATTATCTCTACTCCTAGTTTTTAGCCGATTTATTTTATCAAAGATTTAAACATTCCTACTAGATCTTCTTCACAGCAACTCTTCTGGTATTTGAATCCACATTCAGAGCAAGAAATTTCCGACAAACCTAATTCCGAACAACTGTCAATACTCAGTGTTGGAAAGTCGTTAACTTTACAATCAGGACAAACACCCAACCACCAAGTTTCCTCTACTGTAGGATAGTGATCTTCCTTATCAATAAATAAATCACAATCTTTATGGTGTGACATCGGTACACTTGGCGCCAATGTTCCACAGATAGAGCAGAATGAACTACCCTCTATACAATTACCTGCCAGCCTTGTCCTTGGACATAATTTAGAAAACTCCTCTTGTGTGTAGGGAGGGGGTTTACCAAACACCTCCAGCATACTCCACTCCTGTGAACCATCTGTCTTCATATTAGGTATGTACCCTAAGTGGTTTTTATATTTATTCTCAATCCAATTCATATTGTTCTCCTCTTTAATTTCAATACCTACATCTTAGTTACCTGTGGATCATTTGTCAACAACTATTTCCACATTAAACCAAAAAGCCCTAGAAGCTCTTGGGAAGCATTCTAAGGCGTTTTCTCACTTTCAGGGTACAATGTATCATGTGCAATACGTTTAAGCGTTTCTGCGTGACGTGCAGAGCTCTCAGCTATATTCTTGAGAGCTGCTTCAAGCTTGTCTATGTATTCTTGTATTTCATGACGCTCTCCGAACTGATTACAACATTTGATTGAAATATCCATCATTAATCTTTTAATAAAACTCTTAAAGCGTCTTCTACTTTAGTATCTACGTCTGACTGTAAAATATATGTAACTTCTGATAAAGTATCTTCTAGTTTTTCCATTTTCTCCTTCCTTTTTAAATTGAATGATTGCATGTCTTTTTGAATTCTGGCTTGTCTCTGTGAATCCATAATCTGTCCCCCCCTCTGTAATGGGCAGTTATTCAAGCATTACCTGCCTATTGGTTATTTTGTAGGTAATTATACACATGTGGAAGGATTTCAGCCTCTGCTGAACTATGCACTCCTTCATTTATTTTAAAAGCGACATCATTTATTAGACTCTGACGATTGTAACCCTTTTCATCATAGCAACGTTGAATAAACTCTTTAATCTTTGATTCTGGTATTTGCATTATAACTTCTCCTATTATCTTTTACTAATTTCTAAATGATTAAGTATCTTCATTGCCAGTTCATATCCTTGAAAGTTTGTCATTTGTACAGCTGCTGAAACGTCTTCTTCATCATGGGTTATTTGAGAAACTTCTATCATAAACTGTTCAGACATTCCACTTGAGAGTTCAACTGACCCTCCATCTTTGGTAATTATCTTCACTATAAATTCCCCTCTAATCTCTCAGCCAAGTATAAGCATAGCTCTCTTCGTTTCTTTCCATATTCTCCTGCCCACTCATTTGTAACACAAAGGTACGCATCCATAGGATCACTTACCAGAGTCTCTGGAGTTGGCGGAACAGGGAACAACTCATCACCTGAAAAGTCAGGCCACTGAGTCATCAAGTACATTAGCTGATCCTTAAAGGGTGTTGGTGCATTAAAGCTTGTCATTCTCCAGATATTATGACAAATACCTTCGCCTTTTGTAACCAGCATACCTTGTCCATAGTGCCAACCTTTCAGCAAATATATACACTCTGCCACTAGTTGTCTGTAATCGTCTTTAGATAGTCCGTGAGTTTGCATATGTTTCTCCTGTTTAGAGTTTCTGTGAATAACGTTTACCATCTCTTATTAACAAACCTACCACCTTGATATTGAGAAGGATGTAACCCTCCTTCAGTCCATCACTCTCCTTCAAGATATGATTAATCTTGACAGGTGTTGATCTTCCAGTATAACCTTCTTCAAACTCTTTAAGATAAAGAAAGTCGTTTACTTTGTAATCCCTGTCATATTTTCTAATTTGAAAAGACATCTTCTTAGACAGTACATCTTCAAAGTTGTCAGGAAGTATCTTTACACAATGCACTGTTTCAGTCAAGTGATAAATCTCCATAATCTTCTGCACCTACAAACTCTGCAGCTTCAGAACCTCCCATGCACTTACCATCTTCATAGATCTGGGGGACAGTGTTGTGTACTTGCTTAAAAAGTGCAAGAGCATTAATATCTTCTCGGACATCTACAAATTTAAAGTCAACACCACGGTCTACTAATGTATTTTTGGCAATGTCGCAATACTTACATCCTACTGTAAAACCATATACTGTAATTTCACTCATAATCTGCTCCACTTCTCCATAATTCCTCTTGTAACCTCTCTTCCAAAGATTCTACCTGTTCAATTAATTCAATAATTCTCTCTATGTCTGATAACGATCGTGTACCATTTTCTAACGGCTCTGAATCATCCCACTGACTACCATTGTGAAAATAATAATCAAATTCACTGATAACTTTCCAGTATGTATTAATGTCATCTAAATGTGTCGCACCCTCTGGAGCATTATCAATTATCGCCTTTAACTCTTCTAATGATTCACTGCTCATCGAATTCTCCCTCCAAATACTTATAATGTTCTAAACCATCTGCCCAACCTTCTCGGTAACGTGGGCAGATCAACTCACCAGTACCATGAAGTGTATGATAAGCAGCTTTATATCCAACCTCCTCACCTCCCTTATGCTGCTGTATCATATCCATACAATCCATAAGTCCTTGCTTCCAAGGCCATCCTATACTTTCCATGTCAGTCCTCTGATACATATTTTAAGAAAATATAAACTCCAGAGAGGGGGACAAATGTTATACCTAGCACACATAGTTTTATAATAGCGTGACTACGTGTGTATTCATACACCACCTGATCAATCAATGTCCGTCCATAGTCTTTTGAATCCTTCTTAAACATCAAAACAATACAGGCTATATTTAGTGCAACAAATGACAAATAAACCCCAATCATACTGTAGTTACCTCTTTTGTATAAATCAGCCAAGGCCAGTCTAATAGCGTCATTAATCGGAACTTCTTGCCCACACCATAATTAAGGTATTCAAGATTTGCACCATACAGTATGTATGCAATGCTTACTGAAATTAATATATTAATCATTATTTAATCTCCTTGTATCGCTTCACATCAGTGTGGTTTTCAAGAATGTTAGAAAGATATCCCACAACAACTTTCTCCTTTCCATTGTACTTTAGAAGCTTCCAACGTGCAAATCGGTTGGTGTCATTTTTAGATCGACTTGGCTTTTTAAATACGTATCGAGAATCTTCTATATCTTGCTCTTCCAGTCCTTTTTCAACCACTTGCTCATCTGGCTCTTTGGAAACATACTTGATGATAAAGATAGCAAGCACAATCATCAGAATTGCCACGTATACAGGTAAATATTGCATCACCATTTCACAGTTAATTTGGCTCATAAGCCCTCCTTTGTTTTATTACGAAAAATAGGTAGACAGACATAATTATCTGGCTACCAATTGATTATTACCTAACAGGACTTATGTGTCAACAATTATTTTTCAATTTCTTTATTATTGTCACTGAAGTCATAAATAAGTACATTACTAGCACGATCTTTAATAATCGTTTTTAAGATAGCTTCATTGTATTCAGAGCATAGTGCCACAACTTTAGACTCATTGCAAATCTTTGTTAGTTTTTCTGAGTTACTGTCCAAATCAGACATCCCTACAAAGCTAATCACAGCACCTGTATGGGTTTCTACTTCATTTGTAATAGGATTGTACTCTACATGGTTCATACGTCCTTTCAGCAAGCCACGGTCACGCTGTACGTGGTGCAGAGCTGGCAGTATCTTCTCACCAAAGAATTCACCATAACCTACTACTGTAATCACAGCTCCTGTACCGTGGCATAGGCAATAGTCATAGATATAATCCAGTGCTTTGTAAGGATTAAACTTTTGACCTTTATACTCTTTCTCTACATTACCTATTTTAGTTGTTTTTGTCATCTTATCTCCTGTTAATATAGTTGAACCACTTTGAAGTGGTTATGTCTTACATTTGAGTCTTCTAGTCTTTCAATCAAATCATCTGTTATTGTTATTAGGTCTAGACCTGATTCTAGAAGACCATTTTCTGATAAAGCTGTTAGAAGCAGTTGTGTATCTTCTGGCTTAGAGCTTCCGTAGTGTGAATGCTGACTATACTCAAAGCTTGTTTGGTCATATTTCAGATAACCATAGATAACCACGGATACTATCCTTGATAAAAGTTGTCTACGAGTAGTGAACATTTTCACACTCTCTGAGCACTCTGAAATTATATCTCCAATAAACACCTTAGCCTTGTGATCTACTGGTTGTATTGACCAATCCAGATCAATCAACATCTTCTCTGCTGATAACACTTGCCTACCACCACTCATGTTCATGAAGTCTGGATTACGGACTGCATCAAACTTCTTAATATACTTCTGTTCTACTTCACAAATCTCTGACATAGAGCCCGTCACTGTGTCTAGAATCGATTTAGTAAAATAGCCCCTGCCTAGTCTATTGATATGCCATTTAACCACCGTAGAAGAGCTCATATAAGCAGGATCTAGCTTAGTGTCAAGCCCTACATACTTTAAATCTGAATAATCAGGGTGTGTACATTCTATTAAGTATACCTGAGCAGTATAATATCCACTCATGAGTCACCTATCTTATTACGTTGTTTGTACTCTTCAACACGTAATCTTCGATACTCTTTCCTAATCTCTCTTGTATTCCTTGTCATGTATATTTTGACCTGAGGAACTGCTGATACACCTTTCTTTTGTATTCTAGCAATTCTCCATCCCTTATATGTCCACATATTGGAATAAGCAGGTGGTGTCCGTCCTTCGTAACTCATTATCAACTTGTTCATGTTAGCTCTGTCTATATTGATATGCTTTTGAACCTGATACGCAGTTCCTACAACCACCCTGCTTGACTCTTGAGGATATGGTTCACCTCTTTTCCAGTCTTTATACATGGTAATCTTCCAATCGTTCCACATTTCTCGCTTCTGTTCTCGCAGAGCTTCTTTGTTAATTGGAGGTGGAGGCTTAGGTGGTTGATAATACTTAGCTATATCTTCTTCTGACTTGATAGGAAAGTAGCCAAGATACCCATTACGCTTGCCATTCCAAGCTAGATAGAGGTTTCTACGATTGCCACCTATCTGTACAGCTATCTCAGCCATAGTGCCCCACAGGACATGAGGCTTAGGCTTAGTATGCTTTATGAATCCGAAGTGGGAACGAGGTTTCTCTCTCATACCTTCCTCCTGCTAAAATAAAGCTTTGTAGCCTTTCATGCAAGACTCTGCTAAGTCATCCACTGCTGCCTGATACATTTTAAATGTTTGAATACCATCTAATCGGGGATCATTCTTCACACCTTTCAAGTATTGTTCAATTGGCTCTTTATTAGCTCGCATAATTGCCCAGCCAGCATCCTGACCTAGATCTGCAAGGACTGCTTTACGTGTCTGTTTTACAATTGTCTTAAGTGTTGACTTATCAGGTGCTTTGCCTGTGCCAACGATAACTGATGCAATGCCATATAGTGATGCTGCTTGCTGGGTTTTTACTGATACTGCTAATTCTTGTTCTGACATTATTTCTCCTTATTATTCTTAACTAAATTCCAGCCCCTTAAGAAGCTGGATATTTTCTTATCCGACCATCCACTCCGTTTTAATCTTCTGCGGATTGTATCATCTGAAACGTCTTTTGTGAACTTATGATCCATTACTATTCCTGTTTGAAACAAACATCTCAAACTTACTACCTGTCCGTTCCTTATCTGCACCTACAACATAGTTCACAGGTACGTCTTTAATATCCCATTTATTATAAGTCTCCTTGACATACTTACAAGATGTGTTTGTCATTAAGAATGGTACACCTGCTGCATTGAGGTTGTCAAGATAGCTTACTAATCGTTCTGTGAACTTACTATCTATTTTGGTAGGTGTGTATTCTTGAAAAACCTTCTTGCCATTATCACCTTCTTCATATGGAGGATCAATAAAAACAAATGCCTCATTTCCTGAGTCGATTATTGATTCTAATTGACTCATGTCATCAAACTCTTGACAGAAAATGCCTTTACACCATATATTCAGATGAATACTAGCATCTTTGAGCATTTGTTCAATATTATCAGGATACTTGCGATTGTCACCACCATAAGGTGTGTTGCAATAACCTTTCTGATTTACACGATATAGTCCATTGAAACCATAGTAGACAATATAAAGGTAACGAGCAGCTCTGAGGATTCGTGGGTATGGCTGAGACGTGTTAAAACCTACTGACCTATCCCATTGCCTTGCTTCTAGATAAAACTCCTTAGAATGGCTCTGAGAGAGCTTTACGGCCTCTGTATACAATTTATAAGGATTGTCTCGCAACTCTTTCATGAAGTTAATAAGCTCTGGACTCATATCTGACAAGTAGAAAGGTTTATCTTGTGAGAAAGACAGTGCTGCACTCCCACAGAAGGGTTCTATGATTACATCTGTAGTCTCTGGAATATATGGAACAATGTGTTCAAGTAGTTTACCCTTCCCACCTACATATTTTAGAGGTGATTTACAAGGCATGGAATGTTTGCTCCAAATATTCTCTGTCATACTGCATCGAACGTATATCTAGGAGTATTTGCCTCACAAATGGCTCAATTGTATTTCCATCATTTTTCAAGTCAATGAAGTTCACGCCTTCTGGACAATCTTCTGGTTGTAGATAATCTCGACTATCATTGCCAAACCCAGAACCATGACGGTTAAATCGGACTACATAGATACTTTCTGCACCATACTTATCTGCAATTGGAAACACTTCATCAGGAAAGCCTGAGTCACTAAATACAGAGCCTTTTTCAATATCTACTTGATTAGCTGCTGCCTTTCCAAAGAATAGTTTACCAAACTTGGGTTTACAAACATCTTCTGAAATCCAAATCATCATCTCTCGTGGAGATAGTCCGAAGAACTCAGGTTGAGGTTGCTCTTTCTTGTCACGGTCATTGTATATAGTGAAGAAATCTTCGTGAGATAACCCTGTAATACCTTTGGCTACACTGAACAATGTGCTTTTAAATTCACAATGCTTTGCACCTGTTAGCTCTTTTATCCAAGTTGCTGCTAGGTCTTTACCTGAATCAGGTGGACTGTTTAGTAAGATTATCTTGCCTTTTAAATCGTTAAACATTTGCACTCTTCCTTTTTTAATTATAACTACTCGATAATTGCCAAGGTGTTTCCCAGCTATTCTTTGAGGCGGTTTGCAAGATCTTTAGAACAGTCGTTGTGTATGTGCCGTCTTCATTCAAAATATCTCCATCAGAGTATCTAGCGTCAGATACAATCTTTTTGTGGATAAAATCCTCATAGTCTACCATTTCTACTGGGAAGTCCTCTATATCCTCACATTCTGATAAGAAATTGTTATATAATTCTTCACTTCCTTTGGAAAAGAAGATTTCAGTATCCTCTCCATATGTGTAAAACATCTTGCCAGTTATATATTCTTTAAAATTATCCATTAATCTTCTCCTTTATCCAATTGTTATAAATACCAAGGCACCAAGAATATGTGTATAGTAATGTTAATAAGAACATTCCATACTGTTCTGCCTGTAGTGTTGAGTACCACCAAAAAGGCTGGCCTATTGCACCAAATAGACATGCGAATTTTTTAAGCTTCTCATTATTCTGCTGAGAAAGGTAAACTGCAACACCACCTGTACAAAGGATGAGAACCTGTGAGAGTATTTCAGCCATCAATCTGCTCCTTTAAATATTACTCGAATACCATAATCATCACATCGTTGCTTTGCTTGTCCTTCTTCTAAATCAATATGCCACTCAATGATGTTATTATAAATCAATACTGCATTGTAACACTCTTGAGCTGTGTCACAAGTTACACCACCTTCTACTATAATATCATTACATGTGAACTCAATCTCGTCGAACATATTCTTGCTGATATTAAATATAAATTCTTTCTTCATCCGTTTCTCCTATCTAATTAAAACACTTAACAAGAGGGTCTCTGCTGGAAACCCCCTTAGTAATGATCTAGAACGTTGTAGGCTGAGCCACAGAACGCACAGCAGCCATAATGCCTTGCTGTAGATGTGTCTCCGCAATACTTACCCATCGTTGATCAAGCCCTGCGTTATCACGTAAGTCCTCAATCAGTAACCCTAGTCGAACACCTTCAGCTTTAATAGTATTCATTGCATCAATCTCTGATTGTGATAAATTCCGATAGCCTTTAATTAATTTGTGCTGATTTTCCATGTATTACTCCTTATCTGATTCTTTAATAAAAACCCCATGTTCATTCATGTGGCCTTTACGATCTTTAATATCATTCCAAGCTTGCTCACAGCACTCTTCTAATGATAACCCCGACATGTGTGCTAAGTTATTAAGAACCACTAAGCAATCACCTATGTCATCCTTTACACAACGTCCTTTAGCTAGATTATCTGCCAGTTCACCTGCTTCTGAGAAGAATTTTAAAGCTTGAGCTAAGATGTTGCCATTTTGGATAATCTTACGATCATTTGACCAACTTGTAAAGTTATTAAAATGTTTATTCAAATCTGCCATTGTTACTCCTTTATAAATCGAAATCATCAAACTCACCATCATCAACTGATGAATCTATTTGTCCTACTAGATAAGAACTTATTTCCGTCTCCTGCGGAGCCACTTGCACATTATCAGATACTAGCCAAGAATTTATCCAAGGGATTGGGTTTGACTTTGTATCAAAAACAGGTTTTAAACCTACTGCTGACATTCTTATATTTGTAATATATTCCACGTACTGAGAGAGAATGTGTTTGTTAAGTCCAATCATAGAACCATCTTTGAACAAGTATTCTGCCCATTCTTTTTCTTGATTAGCAGCCTCCATAAACATTTCAGAACATTCTTCTTTACAATCTTCTGATATAAGTCTCATCTCTGGATCATCAATACCTTTTTGCATGATACTCAGGATATGTTGAGTACCTGAAAGGTGAAGAGCTTCATCACGGGCGATAAGCTTAATGATCTTCGCATTGCCCTCCATAAGTTCACGCTCTGCAAATGCGAACGAACATGCGAAACTGACATAGAACCTAACAGCCTCTAAGATATTTACAGACATCATAGATAAATACAATGATTTCTTGATTTCATACAAATCTAAAGAACCTTTGTCTAAACTATATTGGTTCACTAATTTTATAAGATCGTCATAGTACTTTGTAACAGATTCAGCACGTTTACTAATAAATGAGTTAGTAACAATATCATCAAATATTAAGCTAGGATCTTTTACAATATTACGGATAATATGTGTATATGACCTAGAATGCACCGTTTCCGAAAACGCCCAAGTCTCTATCCAAGTCTCCAGCTCTGGGACTGAAACCAGTGGGAGAAATGCAACGTTAGGTGATCTTCCTTGTATACTATCCAGTAGTGTCTGATATTTAAGATTACTCAAGAAAATATGTTTTTCATGCTCTGGTAATCCGTTGAAGTCGTGCCTGTCTTTAGAAACATCTATCTCTTCTGGTCTCCAGAAGAAAGACAATTGCTTTTCAATAAGCTTTTCAAAAATAGGATAACGTTGCTGATCGTATCTTGATACGTTCACACCTTCACCAAAGAACATAGGCTCTTTGGTTGCATCGAAGGATTTTTTATTAAATGTTGAATATGTCAAATCTTACATGCTCCTCCTTCACAAGACTCATCCTCTACAGGAATGTCCACTTGGGCATCATTGCTACCATCTCGTGTATTGTGATAATAAAGTGTTTTAATACCTAGCTTATAAGCTGTGAGTATATCCTTTAATAAAATCTTCATAGGAACTTTGTCACCTGAAAACTTACTAGGATCATAATTTGTATTAGCTGAGATAGTCTGGTCTACAAACTTTTGCATGATAGCAACGAGTTCTAGATACCCTTTGTTGTCTGGGATGTCCCACAATAATTCATAGCTGTCTTTCAAGATATCAAGATTAGGTACTACTTGTTTGAGGATACCTTCCTTGCTTTGTTTGACGCTGATATAACCTCGTGGAGGTTCAATACCGTTGGTTGCATTAGAAACTTGGCTTGATGTTTCCGAAGGCATCAATGCAGAGAGTGTGGAGTTGCGTAATCCATGTTCTACAATAGACTTTCGTAAACTCTCCCAGTCTTCTTTTAATTCATTCTCTACAATGTTATCTACAGATGGCTTGTAACGGTCGATTGGTAGAATGCCTTGTGAGTAAGTTGTTTCATTGAATAACGGACAAGCGCCTTTCTCTTTAGCTAAATTATTAGATGCAACTAGAAGGTTATACTGGAACTTCTCCATCAACTGATGAGTAAGTTTGTTAGCTGAACCATCTGAATACTTAACACCATTCTTAGCTAAGTAGTTTGCATAATTGATCAAACCCACACCCAATGTCCTACGGTTCATGCTTGAATTCTCTGCCGCAAGTAATGGGTAGTCTTGATAATCGAGTAAACTATCTAATGCACGTACAATTAAGTCAGACAACATAGGTAACTCGTCTAGTGTTATTTCTCCCAGATTAAATGCAGACAATGTACACAATGCCACCTCTCCATCTGGGTCTTGGATGTACTTAAGAGGTTTGGTCGGAAGACTAACTTCAACGCAAAGATTGGATTGCCTGATTGGGGCTTTCTTGCTATCAAAAGGACTATTAGTATTACAGTGATCCACATTTTGCAAGTATATTCTTCCTGTACCTGCACGTTCTTGGGCAAAGGATGAAAATAGGTCAACAGCTTTTACAACCTTTTTACGAATATCTGGGTTATTCTCTGCTTCAGTGTATAGTTTCTCAAATAGATCCTGATCTTCAAAGAAAGAATCATAGAGACCTTCTACATCACTTGGGCTAAACAATGTTATGTTTCCACCCTTGATAAGCCGCTCATACATCACTTTGTTGAATTGTACAGCATAATCAAGGTGACGTACTCGATTGTCTTCTACTCCACGGTTATTTTTAAGTACCAAAAGGTTTTCGACCTCTAGATGCCAAAGAGGGTAGAACAGTGTCGCAGCACCACCTCTTACACCACCTTGTGAGCAACTCTTCACTGCTGTCTGGAAGTGTTTGTAGAAAGGAATACAGCCTGTGTGTTTAGCTTCTCCATTACGTATAGAGCTTCCCTCTGCACGAATACGTCCTGCATTGATACCAATACCTGCTCTTTGAGATACATATTTGATAATAGCACCTGATGCAGCACTTATACTATCTAGGCTGTCTCCTGACTCGATTAGGACACAAGAACTGAACTGGCGGGTAGGTGTCCTAACACCAGCCATAATAGGTGTTGGTAGTGATATCTTAAACAAGGATGTAGCATCATAGAACTTTTTAATATAGCTCATACGCGTACTTTTAGGGTACTTGCTGAACAAGCAAGCAGCTACAAGCATATATAACATCTGAGGTGTCTCATACACTACATCTGTCGCTCTGTTCTGGACAAGATATTTACCTTCTAGTTGCTTTAACCCTGCATAGGAGAACTTAAGATCTCGTGAGTGATCAATATAGTCATCTAACTGTCCTAGCTCTTTTTTGCTAAAGTCTTCTAGGATATGTTTATCATACATACCTTTATTTGTCAGATTCTCAACATGACGCGAAAGACTTATAGGCTCGAATCTACCATATACCTCTTTACGGAGTTGGAACATAAGTAATCTAGCAGACATGTACTGGTAATCTGGTTCATCAACTGATATCAAATCCGCTGCCGTTTTAACCAGTGTATCATGAATGGTTTGTGTAGTTATTCCATCATAAAACTGGATATGGGATTTCATCTCAACCTGAGAAACAGATACATCTAATCCTTCTGCTGCCCATTCAAGTACTTTATGTACTTTATCTAAATCGCAATCCTCTAAATCACCATTACGTTTTGTAACTTTAATCATTCACACTTATCTCCTATTATTGTTTTATTTATTATTCGTCATCATCTTTTGGACGTTCATACTTGTGCTTGAAGAACTTCTCCAAAGCGTACATCCCTATGAAAAATCCGTCAGGTAGGTCAAAAATCCCACTCTCTATTGTTCTAGATGCAACCAGTCCATCGTGTGTATACCCGTCTGTAATCCAAGCATAAGGTGTATTATCTAGGGCGGCCTTCATATCTTTTTTAGTCATCACTTTCATCTTAGGTTTGCCTGATTTCAACCTTATAACTTCACCTGTCTTTTCACGCTCATACTGATCACCGTTAACAAGGAATGTCCTTGCTGTGTTCTTAGCTTGTGCAGGAGTTACTGATAATATGCTGTCATACGGCAACCCAAACTCTCTGTGGATGGTTACTTGCATTCCATAGTACAATGCCCCTAGTTGGAAGATTGAAGAGCTTGTAGAACCAAATGAGAGCCCCTCAAACACTATTGTATTAGGATTCCAATCTTCTAGCTTATCTAAGAACATCTCAGTTAGGTAATTAAGCTGTAGAGTGGGTGTCTCAAAATAAGCACCATACTGTTTCAGCTTATTCTTTTGAGCTGTGGAGTCTCCTGAATGAAATACTACTCGATCAGTAGGGATACCATTTACAAACTTAACAGCCGCAAAGTTGCCCAAGCTCTGGTCAACAGCTACCAGAACATGTTCATCACGATTGTCACGCTCTCGCTTTAACTTACGTCTTGTTCTGGCATCAATCATAATACCCACTCTGTATCGATTCTAAGAAGATTCTTTTCAATATACTCATCTTGAACATCTTTGATCCACTTCTCATTAGGTGGTGTCCATAAATGACTACCATCTTCACAAGGCTCTTTTTCAAGCATGTAAACTAATCGTGCAACCTCAATCATGTGTTCAATAGGTGAAATGGTTTGTATATCTGAACTGTCAATACCTTCTTTCAGTTCTTTAGAGACCGTACCATCTTCATTCTCAACATAGCACCACCAAGGGTAATAATGCTTATCTTTATATGCAGCATTGCTAATATAATAGTCTTTGAACTTCTTACGTAGTTTAGTGCGATTGCTCTTATTGTCATTACCATGCAAGCCTGTTTCAAGTGCTGTCTCAACTTTGCCATCAATAATAGGATCAAGTGACTTAATCATCTCACGATGGAATCCTTCATATGTTTCACGTAATGCAGCTTTGAATAACTCTTCCTCATTCTTACAATCTTTCAGAACTTCATAAGCTTTGGTATCACCACAGAAGTATACACTTGGAATGTTATCGCAGTTGTCTCCGATGATTAGCTGAGCATAGAACGCTTTAAGGCCATTGAATCGTAACTTCTTAGACTTACCTTTCTCTTGTAAGAACATGTGACCTAGTGGAAAGATTTCTTCAATACCTAAGTCTTCATCTGGATTAATGTATTTACCAGCTACCTGCTTCAAGTCCTTATCAATAGATGCTAATACAGTTGTTGTCAACTCCATAGCTTTCTTCTCTAAAGTCTCAGTATCAACCTTTTCACCTATATAAAACTCTTCAGCATCTTTCATGGCTTGAGCCCATGCCTTTCTATGCTCTATAGCAAGCTTGTCATCGGCTTCCATACCATAGCACATGATTGCATCAAGTTCTTCGAGTAAGTAGTTTCTAGCCTCACTGAGGAGCTTAGGTTTGCTATCTGAAGAACGATTACCTTTGTACTTTAAGATTGTAGCAATCTCTTCCGTAATACGGAAGTTACTCTTACTGTCTGTCAGATACAGCTCAACTGAACCTGCACCAACACGTTTAACAAGTTTAGCAACTTGACGCTTAATGGTGTGCTTCATGTTCTTCTGGTCGTCTGTACGGACTTCAATCTCATAAGTAATGCTAGGGTTAGTTTCTAACATTGATTCAAACTGAGCCTTGTTCTCGAAGCCTAAGGCTGTATACAATTCAGTCTTTCCACCTACCACCTGATAGGTGGATTTATCATTGATCTTGATGTGATGTGTTGCTGATTCACAGGCTGATGCTGCTAGATATGCAATTGGATCTGCATCTACTAAGAGACGTAAACCACCTTCTACAAAGTCAAACCGTTTATCAATATTTGCTTCATAATCTAAGTGTGCATTGTTTAATATAAATGCCATTCTTTTCCTCCTTTAAAAGTAAGTCCGTGAACCTCTCTTGTGATCCACGGACATCATTACAGATTAAAGGCTTGTAAGTTTAGCTTTCAATGCTGATAGGTATGCTTCATCTGAATCAGCACCTTCACTAATTGCATCTAAGTCTTCATCGGAGATGCCTTTCTCGATTAGCAAATCTTCAAGGGCTGCTTCATCTAAGTCTGCATATGGGTCAGCTTCTGCTTTTGGCTCAGCTTTCTTACGACGAGTACGTGTAGATTTCTCTGCTGGAGCTTCTTCAGCTTTTTCCTCTACAACCTCTTCTGCTTTCTCTTTCTTAGCTGGAGCTTTCTTAGCAGGTTTCTTTTCCTCTTTAGCAGGAGCACGATCACCTTCTAATTCTTCACCAGCAGTCTTAGACGATTTACCACCTGCTTCAATGTAGTCTTCAATTTCTTCAAGATTAGGGAACTGTTCAGGGTATAAAGATTTATCCACTGCACGTTTAAGCATCCATACTGGAACATCTTCAATAGTACCTACGTGAGCACCTGCATTTACAGAACAAGTGTAAAGGAAAGGCTTGCCTTCTGCTTCACCAATGCTGCTGCGGAACTTAACTGGAACACCTTTAACTTCTGCAATGTTCTGACGATCACCTTTCTTGTTATTCTTCAATACAAGCATCACAGGCTGACCCAGAGCTGCTGTAATATCTAAGCCATCTTGTGTTACACAATCTTGGTTAGCGGTCTTACACTGCTTGTACAGAGAAGACAGCTCATGTGATGAGAACTTGTCGAACTTAGTGAATAGGCGAGGAACTGTATACTCAGAGCCTTCTGCACCACGAGTCACTCGTGTCTCCTCTTCAACTAGCTCATATGTGATAAGACACTCTAGCTTTTCTGATACCTTGCTAGGATCATCAAAGTCTTCTTGCTGGTGCTTGCCTGTTTCTACAATGCCGATTAATTTTGCCTCATACTCTGCACCTGTATCTAAAAACGGGTCAGGGGTGTACTCAGTATTGCCTTTAGCGTTGTTTAAAATGAATGACATATAATGTTCTCCTTATTTGATTAATTTAAAATGTTTGATTGATTAGTATTTGTTTTCGTAAGTCTGGAAGCCAATAGAGATCAGCGGATCACCATTCTCATCAGTATCTGATGGCATCACCATAATTCCATCATAAGTACCTGTTTCATTTAACTCTCTTACGTAGCTTGACACCAGTAATATTAATGCTTCTGTGCATTCACACAGATCCAATAGTAACTCTGAGTTTACATTTACGTAGTAAAATCCTTTATCTGATTTAGACATAATTTATATTATCCTTCTATTTTGTTTAAAATGTTGGTGGCTCTTAGTGACAATCATACCAATTTTGACCTGAATCCCATTCAGCAAGCACAGGTATTGTAAATCCATACTTTAAACCTGCTTCAAGAAATGCCTGAGTTGAGATATCCGCTACCACTGTATGAGATATGGTTGCTGTCCCTTTTTCTAAATCTACTTTAGGACGAGACCATACATAGCCTTTTGTTCTGTACTCTCTCTTAGAGAATCTTGAAACAATATTTTCAGCTTTCGCTGTTGCTGCTTTTTTACCTTCTTTAGTTGTCAAATCATATTCAGAAAAATCTATATTAAATACCTTATCAGGATCATACAGATATTCAGGTACTCCCATTTGCAACTCATCCGTTACCTTCAACATGGTTCGTTATTCCATGCCCGATCTTTTAAGATCTGCCACCATTTCTGATGGGACGCGACTATATCACCATCTCTTAGAGATGCCCTATGTTTCGACTACACTTGTAATCTACTCTACTCAGTTCAGCTTATTCTGCTGCCTTTCGATAGTCTGTGGACTATAGTTAGAAATTATAATGCTTAGAGATATGTGACCACTGCTCTTTGAATTTGATCTTAGTAATAGTGGTTCGTGATATTCCTGTTTTTCTCGATAACTCTGAAACGTTTAGTTTGAAATCATTCTCTATTTGTTTACAAACCATATGCACATCTTTTTCTGATACTTTACAATTCGCATTGTTTATACCTGTGGCACATCTATTTCCTGAGTCCCAAGATTGCTGATTGTTCTTCGATTTTGTTACATATTCTAAATTAGAAGGGTGGTTGTTTTTCCTATCGTTATCCTTATGGTTCACCTCATGCTTCTTTGGACATTTTCCATAAAAAGCTGCCGCAACCATTCTATGATGTGATATCGCTATCCTCTTTCCTTCCACAGAAATTGCAGATATAAGATAACCTTTTTGATTTTCCGACCACCTCTTAATGCTTCCATCTCTATTTAAAACTGTACCATCTTCTAGTACTCTGTAACCTTTATATTCTTTCATTATAATTTCTCCTATAGCTGCTGATTGTCTTCTACTAACTCTCTCCTGATATCATCTCGACATGTGAAGTTTGCCTAGCTAAGATTCCCAGTCAATTAATAGGGTTTTCTACTCAATGTCACCACTGAGCACCACAATATTATTTATGGTAAAAGGTGTAAAGCTCTACATGTTTCTTAGGATCGTGGCATCTTCCTACCACCACCAATCCCTCTTTTTGAAGCATTTCCATTGTAAGTATCATTGCGGTTTTGCAGATAATACTACCTGTTGATTGCAACCTGAGGTTGAATGCACTGTGTGAGGATCTGCAATTAAGCTTTCTTCCATCAAGAGCCTTTAAGTAACCTTTTTCAGATAGTTTAACAAACTTCTCAATAGCTTTACCTAGTGGTTGTAATCCGCTCATTATTCTCATCCGAATAATAGATCCACAAACAGTGCATTGCGCTTGTTTTAAAGTAAGTGATTCTTTTTTAGGATTCCATTGCTTGTGTCTCCACTTTCCATGAACATCTTTTATCCACCCCCTTTCTAATAACTTATCTTCAGAGGCAAATCTGTTAAGACAACCTTCAACATCAATTAGTGTCCCTAGTTTTTCATCTGAAGCTCCATAGAGAAGTGCATATTCAATACCTTTTGTATTTCCTCGACTAGATGAGAACTCTAGTATCTGATTCCAGACTAAAGTGTGAAAATCTCCATCAACTATCTCGTGTCTAGTATCTTCACAATCTATTTCGAATGCCATAGCTCTTGCTTCGATCGCTGCTGCATCTATACCTAGTTGTCTGCAACCTTCTGCTGCTACCCAACACTTTCTCATCTCTTTTCCCCACCTAGCAGATCCAGATGGGACATTTACAATCACACTGTGTCTACTTCGAGTAGTGGGGGTTCCCATTGTATTATTAATAGCGGTCACACGACCATCATCTCTAATATGATTTAACCAACCTTTATCTGGTCGAGAGAAGTTCTCCACATTAGTTCTACGAGATTTGGTTATAAGGTAATCTTTGATTAAAGCACCTACACCATCTCCACCTATCGAATCAAAACTATCTTCCGTAAGCTTCGGACTCCCCTTCTCTGTATATTCAGTAGGTGTCCAATCCGTATATCTAGTCAAATATTCGATAACCTGATTGTTAGATCCAAGGTTATAATGGTTCCATTGTATTCTGGTATATGGTCCTGCAACATCAGTCTCATCCATCTTGACTAGAGGTGGTTCTGTTAATCCTGCATCATCTTCATAACAGTTAGGTCGTCTAGGCTTCGCCTCCTTAGCAGGACGGGCTTTTCTAGCTCGGACAGCCTTTTGTATCACTTTACCATTATCATCCAATACAGCAGGGCTAGAGAAGCGCTCAGGCTCTTCTGGAACATAATCTGTGGCATCTTTGCCTAACCAGTAGTTCTTAACATTCTCACTAGGATCACCATCTTTCTTGAATGGATTCCAAACAGGTGTAGGTTTATTAGCTGCACCCTCTTCCCAGCACCAGCCAAGAGGTATCTTGGATAGGTTAGTATTCTTCAACATACCTTCACAATAAGTTTCAAAGTTTATTGGAGAACCGCATCCATCAAATGATAATCTGAATGGCATATCTGGTAAAAGCTTATCTTCAATATCGGCTAGGTGTTCATCCCACTTCTTAACAAGACTACGTGCATACTTCTCATCAATAGGAAACCCGTGGATTTCTGACCATGAGATCCAGTATGCTGCATCCATTTCAGTTTGAAGTGGCCCTGTCCAATCGATATTGCACTCTAATCGATCACGTTCTCTCTCTTCTTGCAGGTAATCGTATACCTCACATTGGATCTCAACATCTCGCCAACAGCGTCTATACATATCAATTGAAAAGTTTAACCAATCTTCATGTTCAACCTTAAAGCCGTTTCCTAATCTAATTGCGAAACTTTCCAAACTGTGAGCCCCAGACTTAGAACCTTCTACTAAGTCTCTATCACAGAATTGTGTTGAGCTTTGTACGAATGTATCCCATCTTTTCTCTCTTGGAACTACACAATCTAAAAGCATCTCCATAAGAGGGAAATCATATTTCATACCAAAGTGCATGACTTGGATTCCAACATGTTCACAGAAACTTGGTAAAGCACTTAGTGGGAGAAGCTTAGTATCACTTCGTCCGTGTTGTCTATTGTGACGTAGTAGTGCTCTCTTGTGTAACTTCAGCATTTCATCATCAATGAAGTCATAACATGCACCACCTGCTTCTGGAATCTTGTAACATGCCATCCACACCCTGTCCACTTTCTTATGGACAATTAGTTGACCGCCTTTCCACTCTTTCTTATCTTCCAGAAGACCATTAGCCTCAATATCACCACATACTAAGATATCTTTGATGTTATCTGGAAACTTATATTGTACCTCTGCCATTACACCCTCCTCTTAGTTGTTTGGCTTGATTATTATTTAACTAACTACATTCAATGGCTTTTAGTATTGACTAATGAATAATCTACGAATCCACAACAATCTTTCGATACAAGTATACCTTCTTTTTCGGCATCCTCTCTTGACATTTCTAAGACCTTTTGTGTATCTTGTGAAACTGTTCCCCAACAAATGCCATCAACCTCTTCCGACCAACCATCACATGCGTTATCTCTGAAATAATCTAATGAATCTTGAGCTGATTTTTCTGCTTCCAGTGCTGTATCATGTATCTCAAATCCAGCATCTGGACAATAACTAAAATACATACTTTCCTCCTTTTCTCTTAGCTGTTGTGACTATTCCTCTTGAGATAGTTTAAAACCTTCTTCCTCTAAGATATCTTCAATGGTACGTACCTTCAGATCTTCTTCCATTGTATTTTCTTCCCTGCCTTCGTAATAGTCCAATGCTCTCAGGATGACCAGTATTTGATCTATCGTTAGTTTCATAGTTTACCTCCTCTTAGTTGTTTGGCTTATTCTTCTTGAGACATCAAGGCTTCTCTATAAGCCCCAATGCGATACCTATTTCATCCTTTTTCAGATATTCTTCCAACTCTTCTGCTGGAACTTTCTTACTTTCAAAACTGACCTCTGGGCATGGTCCAGATAAACTCTCAGATGCTGCACGAAGATATGCCTCTTTTGCTAAACCCTCATCATAAAACCACTCTGATCCTTTATCTCCTCCAAAGATGCCAAACAGCTCAACCTTACCTATATCTGTTTTCAGCTTCTTGATCTCCTTAGCCGCTGAGATAGCATATTCCAACTGATCCCTGTCTAAGTGGTTCAAGAATGCATAAGTTCCTTGCTTAGCAATAGATTCATTCTCTAACAACCATATTACCGTTTTAGCACCTTGTAACATAGCTGAGTACCTTTCTTTATATTCATCTTCTTTAGACATACTTTCCAAGTGGTTAATTTGATTTTCAATCTCCACCTTAGCAGACTCAGTTATTAAATTGATGATATAAGATTCACTCATACATTATACTCCTTATCTAAATTTACTTATCCACGTACACTTATATTCTGCACGAGTAATAGCTGTGTACATCCAACGTCTCTTCTCGGAAATACGTCCTTTCATATTCTCCTCTATGACAACAATCTCTCCAAATGAACTCCCCTGTCCTTTATGGCAAGTTATGGAATATCCAAATTCAAAGTAATTCTTAGTCAATTTACCTGTCATAGGTGGATGTTCTTTTCCAAGGAAGTATTCAGGATGTACCTGCACCTTATAGAACTCTTTTCCAACCTCATCAACAAGATCCATAATAAGTGTATTGTTCTCATATACAACATGTTTAACAAAGACTACAAGGCCATTTACTAGTCCCATCTCTCTGTTGTTACGTATGCATATGAGCCGTTCACCTACTTCTGGAAATGATCCACTGAATCCTCTATAAGTTCGTATCATGTCGTTATAGAGGTGTCTGGTCTTATTGTAATAACAAATAACAGTATCAGCATTAGCTATAAGATCTTTATCATTAAGAGCATCGCTACCTAGCTTAATCATATCTTTCTTAACACCATAGACACCTTTGTCTACATTCTTACCAAGGCGTACATCTGTAGCTACTGATATAATACCGCTCTCTAGAGCTTGTCTGTGTACATGTGTAAGCATAAAGTCAGGCTCTGACATTACGTTAGGACGCTTATCTTTCTTGTCAGTTACAATAGCGCTGAGCTGTCCAATATCACCTAAATATACGATAGGGATACAAAGTTCTTCCAAGTCTTGTCTCAAATCATTAGCCAACATAGATGCTTCATCTACAACTATAAGATCTGCACCCACTTCATATCTGTCCTTTTTGATAGGGACTAATCGATTACCCTCTGGTAGCCAATTATAAAGTAAGTAGTGCAGTGTGTCGGCAGCAACACCCTTCTTACGAAGGACATCTGCTGCTTTACCTGTATACGCTGCTGACTTGATATGTGGTTTGCTTCCATCTGGATTTTCAAGGTCAGATAATACTAAGCTCATCAGTGTTGACTTACCTGTACCACTATACCCCGATAGTACAACAGGCTTAGCCGTTCCACCTATGTTCTGCTGAACAGTCCACCACTCTTTAATACCATTATAGGCTTCAAGTTGATCATCATCCAGATCAGTTACAGTTAAACGTCTATGAGCCTTGCTGACAGGGGCTGTAACAGCTTCTATCTGATTAGTAGTATCATTGCATTGCTTAAGTAGTTTACGCCTTTCTCTGTCTCTCCTACGTCTCTCTGTCCTGCGTTGCTGGGTACGTGATGGAGGAGTTGGATTATTTAATTCATTCAAAGTTCCTCCTTATTAAACCGCTTTATTGTTAAAAGAGTTTCCTACCTTTGGAATAAAGTCTTCTTTATCCCGTTCCTTGATAGCAGCTTCAACATCTTTCTTATGTAAGCTAGGGTTGTAACTGAACCTGCCAGTCTTGGTGTTATATTCTAGACAACCTTTGGTTAGTCCTAATGTACCTGTCTCTCGTATCTTCAGCCACCTGATGAAACGGGTATTGCCATAGTCTTCATCTTCGTTCCATCCTTCGATAGCTCCAACCGAAAATCCTAACTGAATTATAGACTGAGATCCACGTAATAGATTAGGTGTTATCTCTGCGCCTTTTGATACATCCTTTTTTGAATCTCCACGATTAATATGTACGACAGATAGGATATGCACAGGCGTATGTTCTACAAATCTGTATATCTTCTCAAGCAAAGTGTCTATATCTTTTCGTTCATCATCTGATCCTGTTACAACAAGAGAGATGTGGTCAAGTATAATAAGCTTGCAACCTTTGGCAACCAAATAACGTATCTTGTTCATAAGGACATCTGGATCAATTGAACCTGAGTGATCCAAGAACATCATATTATCAATGATCTCAGCTTTTGTCTTTAGCTTATCTTCCAGAGGGATTATCCCAAAATCCTTACGGTATTCATTAAGGGCAACACTATTATCATATGCAATATATCGCTGTTGACTCTTAACAACCTTCTCTTCTAGGAAAATATTTCCAACCATCCAACCATGTTCTGTTGACATGTGATGAGCTATAGCTGTTATAAGGCTTGACTTGCCAGATCCTGCTGAACTCGTCAAGATCGTATGCTCAAAAAGTCGCATTCCTTGCATCGGATCTTGCAGATTTGGAAAAGGTAAACTATATCCCACCACAACATCTTTCTCTATATCAGCAAGCTCTAAGTCTTTGCCATCAATAATATCAGATGGAGAATATTTCTTAGCTCCGAAGTACATTTCACTATAAATATCTATAGCATCTTCACCACCGATCTTAAGAATATCTGACATATCTTTCTTACGGTCAGGGTACTCCATGATGTAAAGCTTATCTACACCAATTATCTGAACAGCAGCTTCTAAGCAAGCTTTGCCTTCTGTGTCAATCTTATAGTTATCACCTGCCCAGAATACTTTCTGGTATCGAGAGATTTCCTCAATATGATGCAGCAATGCTTTGTGAGCACCTTTTGCACCAGATGGTAAAGAAACTACATCTACTTCAGATCTTTTGATTCGTCTGTTTGTAGATCTGAAATTCATAGCCTTGTGCAATTGATACAAGGATGCACAGTCTTCTTCACCTTCCACGATTAACAATACTTGATACTTGCCACTAAGCAAGTTCCAAGCAAACATGTCTGTACCATTTAAAGTACCAACAGCAGCTCCCCAATCTTTAGGCAATTTACGCATTTTATATCCATACAACTCATCTTCTAAATAATATGGATAATATCTTGCCAACGCTCTGCCTGATGAAGTGTCGAATTCTGTTCTGATACCAAATCGTCTATCTGTCTCAGCAGTGATTCCTCGGAGCTTATCTCCTGAGAAGCCTAAATGAGGCATGTCATCCAGCGTCAGACCTTTGTTATAATTATTATAACCTGAACTGCCACCATATGATTTGCGAGCTCTACGGCTTGCCTGAGGCTTCTTAGCGGCCTCTACTTCCTCTTTGGTAAAGTGTTTAGGACATCGGTTGCAATACCCCTTACCGCTTTCAAAGATCATCATGTGATTACCTGTGCTGTCTCCTCCTTTCTCACGGCAAGCAGGGCAAGCTGTGTTACCAACTATCTCCTCACGCTTTCTACTAGCTCTACGTGAAGTACGTTTCTTAGAGGCTTGAGATGGAGAAATCGCCTCTTCAAATTCATGTGCATTATTTAAAATCAATCAAGCCTCCTTAGTTTATATTTTACAAAGCTTTCTTCAAGTCTTTCAAGAACTCTACACCTTGTTCCAGATTAGCGCCTAGGTGTTTCCACATCTTAATATCACTCTCAAGAACTTTAATCCTTGCATGCACCACTGTGTCTGACTTGGTGATCTTCTCTAGCTGTCCTTTGTAGAAGACTAAATCCTCCTCCATCTCAGACAGTTTAATACTTTCTTTCTTAATTTTCCCCTCAGTTACGCCTATGAGTGTACTTAGCATTTGTCGCTTAAGTTGTTTCTCTAGTTTAGCACCTTGCTCTTTGCAATCAGTCATAAAATCCTCCTATTAAAATGTAAAGGTGGGGTACTTTTCCCACTGCTGGTATAATCACATAGGTGCGGTTTAAGGATTGTTATTTAATATCAATAACTTACAAACACCCGTTTTACCCTCTTTTTGATAATGATCACAAACTACACTTAGATTCTCTCTATAATGTATACCTTTTGAAAGTATTTAGAACTTATTTACATAAAGCTGTTGACAGCAATCTGAAAACGTATATACTTGAACGCATAACCACGTAGGAGGATTTAATTGAGATGAGAGAAAAGCAGTTAGAACTAGAAAAGATGTACTTCAATGAAACTACTATCGAAGGTTTTCTAGAGAACTTGGATAATAACCGAGATGCTACAATTCTTGTTGACATGTGTAATCTTGTTGAGGCAGCTATCAAAAACAAGCATGACACTGTTCAACGTAAGAGAGCATCATTCTTTAAACTTACTAAGGAGTTGGAACATAAAGAAGTTGCATTCATAGGTATTAAAGCTCTTGTGTCTAGTTTATCAATGGAAGCTTCATTACCTGTGACACGTATTGCAACTAGTATCGGTAACAGTCTTCTTTCTAAAGCAGGGAGATCAGAAGATACTTTCTCTAAGGATAAAAAGATTGTAGTTGATTCTGTGTCAGCAGGTATTATGTTATTAGATTTAACATTAGAAGGTCTAAAGCCTCTTAAGTTGTTCCGTACAGAACTAGAGCGTATTAGTAAGTCCGTGACAGAGTGGAAAGTCTCTGCAACTGATAATTGGAATACTCTCGTAAATGACAATGAAGAACTATTTGCAACTGTTTCAGCTAAGAAGATGCCAATGGTTTGTGAACCTGATGATTGGAAAGACATGATAGGTGGTGGATATTTATCAGAAGTTGGTAAAGCAACTAATCCTTTTGTTAAGGGCAAGCATAAGCATGAGCTTCCAGAGGATGATCGTTTGTTTGCATCTATTAACCATATGCAAAAGACTCCTCACAGGATCAATCAAAGGATCTTTGGACTCTACAAGACGCTACAAGCTTCTCGTCCTGATGAGATGGGTAAGTTATTTCTTAATAACCTACCCAAGTCTTTCAATGAACCTTGTCCAATTGATAAGGAACTTGATGAACATATCTGGGAGAAGGTAGAAGGTGAAAAGGTTGATAAGAAGACAGGCAAGAAGAAGAAGGCAATGGTTCTTGCTTTCCAAGATGAAGCCTCTAATGAAAAGCGTAAAGAGTTCTTCAAATGGGTTGACAGGAAAGAAGCATATGTAAAGAAGGTTGCAGGTAAGAAGTCTTTAGATCGTGCCTTAGAAGCTACCATACAGATTACTGAGATGGTTAAGGAAGAAGATGAGCTATATTGGCCTTTAAGCACAGATGGTCGTAGTCGTGTATATCCTTCTGCTATGTCAGGTATTAATCTTCAAGGTGCTGATTTTCAGAAGGCTGTTTTGGAGTTCTCTGTAGGTTTACCACTTGATCATGATGGTGATGGCAAGGGTGGTGAGTATGGTATTATCAAGACCCTTTGTAATCACTGGGGTAACGACTCAGGCAATGGTATCAAGACAGATAAGCTGACTGAACAAGATTCAATAAAATGGATCAATGAGAACAATGATTGGATTATTGAATGCTCTGTTAATCCTCTTGAAAAGTGTAAGTGGATGTCTGCTGATAAGCCTTTACAATTCTTAGCTGCTGCTTTTGAGTGGGCTGCATGGAAAGAATACTTTGCAAAAAATGGTGATTACAAGTTTGTATCTCACTTGCCTGATCCTAATGATGCGAGTTGTTCAGGTGCTCAGATCCTTTCTGCAATGACTAGAGATATTGTCGGAGCTAGACATACAAACTTATGTGCATTACCAGATGCTCAAGATCTCTATATGGCTGTGGCAGGAAAGGTTCTAGACAACCTTCTAAGCGTTTTTAAAGAAGACCCTATGGCTCAGGATTGGTTAGGTCGAGTTAACGTCTTAGAGCGCCTACAGAACGTCTTAAATGGGCAAGAAGATGATATACTTTCATCAAGAACCCAAGAGATGATTATTAGCCGTTCAAAAGAGTTTGACACACTGGAAGAATTATACTTAAATACTTATCTAGACTTTGACCGTTTAGAGCAGGTAAGATTAAGCTTTATTATTCGCAACCTTGTTAAGAAGCCAGTTATGGTTAAATTCTATTCAGGTACTCGATATGGTAATATCCAACACTGTTCTGAGTTCATTGTTGAGAAGCAGTGGGAGGATAACTTCAGATGTGAAGGGACAGGTCAAGCTGCTAGTTACATGGGTAATATGATCTTTGATTCAATCAATCAGGTAATTACTGGAGCTGGTCAGGTGATGGAATGGTTTGTACATGTTGCTGATGTATTGGGTAATTGTGGTAAACCTGTGAAGTGGACTACACCTATGGGCTTTAAGGCTACAATGGCTAAGTACAAGATGGAGAACATTTTAGTACATGCTGACTTCATGGGTGATGCAAGACGCTTCACTGTCAAGCTACCTAAAATGGCTGAGGATAAAAACGGTGTGTTGCAAAAGGTTCTTGATGTAGGTAAAATGAAGTCATCTGTAGCTCCAGATATAGTGCATAGTCTTGACAGTTGTCTGGTCCAAGCTGTTGCTTTGAGATGCGAATCTGAGAAGATAGATCACTTATTAATGGTGCATGACTCTCTTGCTGCTCACTGTTGTTACACTCGAAGATTTAACCGTATTATTCGAGAGGAGTTTATCAAGATATTTGAGGAAGATATCCTTCAGAAGCTTTATGAAGAGTTCCAATCACAGCTTGATGAAGATCAAAGAAACCTGTTGCTATCACCTAAGCAGTTTGGTATAGTGTATGGAGAGTATGATTTAAATGAAATGTTAAGTAGTGTACACTGCTTTAAATAAGAACAAACTTGAGGGTGATAATCAAATCCCCTCTTTTAATAAATAATAGAAGGAATAACTTATATGACAAATGCAATCAATAATAACAATAACAACGTAACTAACACAACTGGCTGGGAAGTAGAGGATATTTTCTCAGCATCATTCATGTTCCCTACAGCTCACTTTGAATCTCAGGATGAGTTAGAGAAAATGGATGAATATGATCGTAACTACTTATTTCAAACCTTAATCGAGACAGGCTCTGACTACTTCACTGATATGGACAAGGAGCGCTTACGTAAGGCTGTTCATTCAGATAATAAGCTAAGACTGTACTACAACATATTAAACGCTTTACAGTCTAGCACAGACGCTTTAAATGCCACTCAAGAAAGCTGTCTCAATTCAGAAGAAGTTGACACAGAAGAAATGATGGATCATAATGGTGTTACAATCAAGGATTCTTATCAAGTTGATGAATACTTAGAAGAGGAAGAATTGGAACAATATATGGCTAAATTTGGGTAGGAAATGATCACAAAATCGAGCTAATTATAGGGTAGTTTTAGAAAGTCAATTTTTAGAGTTGCAAGTTATTGTATTCTAAGGAAAAAACGGACTTCTCTTTCCTTAACCCATCAATACGGCAGTATTCTTATTAGATAATTTATTAAATCAACTCTTAAAAAAGGAGGTAACAATGAGTGACAAATTAAGGGAGTATATTAAGAAACCTTTTATCCTAAATACTCACAAAGATGTAAGCATAACTGATATATTTGATATAGTAGAAATAGACTCTGATCTTCAGTTTGTATTCAAAGATCAAGATGAAAAGTCTTCCTTCTGGTATTCTAACTATGAAGTTAGGAAGCTATATGATTATAACAGTTTAAGTATGGAAGTTATATTCAGCAGAGAAGGTCTTCCTTTACGGTGTCATCATGCTTATGCTGAAATCTGTGATAGTTTTAAGGATTATTTGTTACTCACTAGAAAGCTTGTATCAGATAGGAAGTTGAAGAATACATTGCTTATGTTCTTTAAAAATATAAGCAGACTTAAGTATCACAACAAATATTCACTTAGGTATAGATCTTGTACTAAATACTGGAAGTCAGTAAGTCGCGGACTTAGCAGGTCATACTTTATGGAGTTTATAGAGTTTCTTAAATCCAAAGAAGATGCTGTAAGCTTTACAGGGTTTAGTTTGTCAGGTGAGGCATCTGCAACTAGCTTACTCATTCTTAATCCCAACTTCATAGATTATTGTAATTGCGATAACCCTGTAAAGATTGAAGAAGAGTTTAGATCAGTGGAGGGAGATTCAGTAGTTATACATAAGGATCATAATTATGATATTATACTTAGCAAAGAGGAGAAGATGATGGCTGGTAAGCTAGAGAAGATGATGGACGTGTACAATGAGAAGCTTAAAGAAGTCACTGTAAAGGCTAATGGCTTTGATGTACCTGAGACGTTCTTTCGAAGAGTATTCTCAGGTGATTTCTCAAGTGGAGGTAGATTCTATGAAACAAAATCCTCTATTCAGAAGTCTCCTGAGTCGATCAGAAAGACGGTTACGATAGATGGAGAGCCTACAGTAGAGAAAGACTACAAGTACTTACATGTAGCTATGGCATATGAAGAGAAAGGTATTCAGTTTGAGAAAGATCCTTATGATTTCGATTTAGATATTGAAATAGATGAGAAAGCCTTGTCTAGATGGTGCAAGACAAACGGGGTTAATAGGGGCGCATATGATCCTGTACGTAACTTTAAGAAGACCGTCTTGCTTGTATTGATGAATGCTACAGGTGTGGAAAGTACAATCTCAGGTATTCGCTACAATGTAGCTAAAGATTTCTCTAAGAAGTTAGGCTCTAGTCGTAAGTTTGTAGGGATTGTAAATGCACCTGTTAAAGAGACTGTTAAGAAAGCTATGGAGTACCACAAGGATATTTCCGAATACTTTTGTTCTGGTGTAGGTATCAGGTTTCAGAATCTAGATTCTAAGATGGTGGAGTATTGTATTTCTCAATTCTTGAAAATGGATGAGGTATTGTTTCCTGTACACGATTCATTGATCATTAAATCATCTTGTTCTGATAAAGCAGAGCAGGTAATGACAGATGCTTATGAGTTTGTAATGGGTAGTAAGTTAAATTGTAAGATTAAGTGAGGAATATATGAGAATAGAAGATGAAATAATAGAGCACTGTCTTTATTACCTAGAAGAGAAGGATACTAAAAAGGCGAAGTCAGAGGATTGTTTAGATGTGTTAGCGGACTACCTTGAAGATTCTGATATAGATTTGAAATACATCTATCATGAATTACTTGTAATCCACCTCTTAGAGAATTATAAAACTAATAGATTAAGTCTTATGGAATCTATTTTTAAAAAGGTAAGTCCTAAACTTTATCACGTTTACAAACTTATGAAAAATGGTAAGGAGGTCTATATAGGCCAATCTATAAATGTGTCAGCAAGGCTTAAAAAGCACCTTGACAAAGATTTCGATGAAATACTTATCTGCCAGTGCAGGAATAAGGATGAGATGGATAATTTGGAGAACTACTTGATTCTAAAAATACTGCCTAAGTTAAATAACAAGGTGTTTTTAGACAAGGCAAGGTGTTTTGAAGAAAATCCTTTTTCTTTTGAATTTAAAAAATTAGAAGATCTTGATTATGATTTCATACCTTGTATGTGGAACGTTTCTAAATCTGTAGATAGTGAGAAATACTTATACAGGTATCCGTATTTTGTAAAGAACAAATATAACATAACACCTGCTTGGAAACTTAGATGTAAAGATAAGGAAGAAAACTAGTTGACACCAAAAGAAACCTTTAGTAGAATTATATCTATTAAAGGTTTTCTCGTTTCTGAGATACCAAATTGTAAGGAGAGAGTGTTATGTTTAAAAATATGATATCTGCGGCAGCAAATGTTTTTGAGGTTTTTGATAAAGAAGGTAATTATTTACAGGATGTGACTTTAGTTGATTGTTGTCACATGGGACGCAATATGCAAGAAGTTTATCATTTCCTTCGTGAAGGGTTCGGATGTACCCTCAAGGCTAAGAAAGAGCTTGGTGATAATGGTCAGGGTTTTATTGACGAGTCAGGTCATTTCTATAATCGTTCTAATGCTTTTAAGATTGCTACTTCTAGTGGACAACCTTTCAACCCAGAGTATATTCTTCCTACTAAAAGACTTGATAGTAGTTGTATTAGACATTTCCCAGAAGAAGCTAATCTCTACGATTACGGTAAAGAAAACACTTTTAAATATAGTCTCAATCAGAAAGTAAGAGTTCAAGTGTTTAATGCTTTTAAAACAGGCGTTATCGTTAAGAGAAGTTCTTACGAAACCAATCTAGGTATTAATTTTAAATACACTGTAGAGTATGGTGAAGGTCACGGAAATTGCATAGATGTTTGGGAAAAAGATTTGCACCTTATACAAAAATTACATTTTGTAGGTAAAATATGAGCTTATCATTCAGAGAGGGACTGCACTTTCACAGTTGGGACATTGTGCAAGAAAGAGAATACCTAGATTACAAACATGAGGAAATGGGCTTAACATTAAAAGACAGAATACGGGTTTGTAAAAAGTGTGGTAAGACAGAAAAGCTAGACACTCACTGTTTAGGCTTAAATCCGCCAGAGTATGTAGAAAGCTGGCATGAAATAAAGAAAGACTCTTGGAGGAAAGAGGATATGAGTAAACACAGTAATAAGCTCAATATAACCGAGTCAAAACTGTTTAAAGATGTAAGTAGTGTGATTGGTAAGGTGGCTGCATTAGAAGAGCTTACAAGGGCTTACAGGGGGTATACTCCTGCATCAAACTCTCCCCCGTTTAATTGGCAGGAAGGACTTATAGACGCATTTTGGTGGTTCGGAACACCACAAGGTGGCGATTATTGGTATGATATCTGGGAGAAGGGTGCTGACACTTAAGTAAAAATAATAGGGTCATCTAATCTAAAACCTTGCAGCTTACATACCAATTTTCAACTGGGATCTTGATTAAAATAGTCAAGATCTTTAAAATAGCTAAACTTTTGTTTTATATACATATTCCTTAAACCGCACCTATATGATAGGATGATTACTATTTAAACTATCAAACCTAAGTATTTAATCAATTAATTGAATCGAATATGAGAGACTATTCGCATTTCACGTAGACTCTTTAGGTTATATATTAATACTTCCCAATGGACGATCTGATGCTATTTCATGGATAGCTCATAACAAGAACACACAGATGTTTCATTGGTGAGTAGGTGATACTTCAAGTTAATATGGAGATTCACTTTTAGGTGCTTGTTGCTTTATGCCGAGTTACCGAATCTTTCAACACCAACCTCTAATAATAATAACAAGGGTTGGTGTTGCTTTTTTAAAGGCCCTTAAAGACATTTGCTATAAGTAAGTTTTAATAGTTTATTTATAGCGAGCGTTTCGAGTTGGGTGCGCCAGAGGAGCCATTGTAGGCCAAGCCCTTTACAGAGGGAGGACTTTACAGTAATGCATAGTAAACCGATGACAGCAGGAAAGACTGCAACTATTTAACAAAAAAGGTACTTAGTACCAGATACGACTTACGGCTTCTCACGAGTGATTTATTCACCTGAGATTTGCGATTGTTAAATAATTACCATAATGAGGCAGCCCATGCGTAAAAGTACCTCAGCAAACCTGTAACAAGGTCGAGCCCATGTGCGGTAATGTGTAATTAGGGATATTTCGTAGCAACGTACCAACTGAGAGAGTGCTACCCAGCAGCTTATGCTGTATCAGAGCAAGTCTGATCGAAAGTGGTGGTTGGATTTTTTATTATTAACTTAATAAGTGACTAGGGTAGCTCCCGAAAGGACACAATCACAGCTCTATGTCTTGTCACTTTATCATCTAGAGCTGGACACTGTGAGGTTAATATGAGTTTTGATTTAAATTGGCTTTTAACGAGGAAGGTCAGAAGTTGTCCTGTTGAAAGGCTTTTGAGTAAGGTTGAATATGACAAGAACGGGTGCTGGAATTTTACTGGTAAAAAAGATTCTTGTGGATATGGTGTGTTTAAAATTGGTGGTAGAAGTTTAGGAGCTCATAAAGTTTCATATATACTGCACAAGGGAGATTTTGATCAGACTAAGTTTGAAATGATGCACGAGTGTCATAACAGAGCTTGCATAAATCCTTGTCATATAAAGGTTGGTACTCACAGAGAGAACATGAACTATCCTGAGACTAAAGGGAGGATGGTAGGAAGTAAGTACCGTTTGGGTGATAATTGCTATACCTTCAACCTCATTGCTAAAAAAGAGGGTGAAACAATGCTCTTCGGATCTAGTTTTCAAGCTCAAAAGCTAGGTCTATCTAGTGGCAGAATATCACAATCCTGCAATAATATTAAAGGAAGACTCAGGTATAGAGGTTTTAGATGGGAGTATAAAGGTACTTTATTGATCACATGACACTCTTAGAGGACATCTCCCTCCACAGGGTTATGTGGCGTAGTCAGGATCACGACACCTGATGGACTTAGCTTGAGTCGTGAGACTGCTGCTGAGTTATTTTTAATTAGAATTTAATAAGGAGAATATTATGCATGTGATTAAAGAGGGAAGTTTGACTATCTCTACGGAAGACTTTATTGACAATGGATTTATAGGGGTTTAATATGAAAGTTAAAGGTATGGATAAACTCTTAGAAGAAGGTTTTGAATGTATTCTTGAAATTGAGAGGCTACTCTGTCTTGTAGATTTTAAACTTAAAAATGGAGAGTTTACAGGTCCATAAATATAATAGTGGAATTAAATGATGATTATGGACCATTGGTTGGAGATGATCAGGGATTGGATTATCTAGGATAGAGTTTATTGGTGTGTGATAACCATCGGCGTAGGATGACCCACAAGCCCGTGAATATCGATAAGAGTTGTTTTTATTATCACACAACCAATAAATTTTAAGCAGTCCTGTCCTCTTACGCTTGATTACAAGTATTGATAACAGCCAACTGCTGACAAATATGCCTTTCAAGCCTATCATATGAAGCTCAAATCGTAAAGGCTTTTTTTATAACAACCATAACCTACAAGGAGGAACTATGGCTAAAGCTACTAAAGCTAAAAGCGGTGCTGGCTTTGCAGGTATGGACCCTGAACAAGCAGATGCTATTAGGAAGAAAGGTGTTGCAGCTAGAAAGCGTAACAATGAAATACGTAATCAAAGAATAGCTGAAGCAGATAAGCTACGTGATGAAGCACAGAGACTTCAAGAAGAGGCTGAACGTTTAAGGCAAGAGGCTGATGATATAGATGGTGAATACACATCTGATCGTTCTAAGAAGAAAAAAGAGGCTGCACTAGTGGCCGAAATAGATGAACGATTCCGTGACTCTGTAAGTGCTCAATATCTCAAGATGATTAAGCAACATGCTATTCTAAGAGGGCTTACAGCAGATGAAATAGTTACACCTTCTATGCTTGCTATGGATATATTAGCAGATCCTAATACCAAATTGAAAGAGAAGCAGGATGCTCGTAGGGAGCTAATGCAGTTTGAGAACTCTAAGCCTGTTGCTAAGACAGATGAAACATCTGATGTGGTTGGTAGTGCGGAGGAGGAGTTTGCTAAGTTAATGGTGAAGGCAGAAGAATCTTCTCCTAAAAGATAATCAAGGAGGTCTTATGAAATCAAGAGACAAACCTTGCCCTGTTGGAGAAGTTTTCGGAAAGTTAACAATACTTAAAGAGATCGAGCCTCAATACAGAGGCAAGGTCAGATACAGAAGAGTGAGAAGGGTTTTAGTGTCTTGCTCTTGCGGTAGCGGAGAGAAAGAAGCGGATCTAAAAGATGTCAGATTAGGTAAGGCCACCTCCTGTGGATGTGCAAGGTGGGATAAGATAATCAAACACAGTGAATCTCGAACGCCTCTGTACAAGCAATATACAAACATGAAACAAAGATCTAGGAAAAGAAAAGAGATAGGAGATGATTGTAACGTGTTTCCAGAGTGGCTAGAGGGAGATGGTAAAGGTTATCTTTCCTTCAAGAAATGGTCGCTAGAGAATGGATATGAAGAAGGTGTCACCTCTCTTTGCAGAAACGGAGACAAAGGGAATTACGAACCCGATAATTGCAGATGGGCAACTGCCCAAGAAAATACAGAAGAAGCTATTGCGAAAAGGTTTCTAGTAAAAAGGGTGGAAGATGGTGACTGGAAAGAGATTTACAATTTAGCAAAGTTCTCCAGAGAAAATAATCTGTTAGCAGGATCAATGCACAATGTTAAGATAGGAATAGCGACTCAACATAGAGGCTGGATGTGTAGACCATTAGAGGAGAGGGAAGATGTCTAATAATGCACTCTCCTCTGGATCATTTAAACACCCTTATAGTTTAAAGACGGCAAGATGGATAAGAGAAAAACTTATCATGGAGCAATCTGAAAGTAAAAGGTCAGCATTCTTGAAAGATCTTGAGTCGATGTTTGGAAACAGGTATGCAGAAGTTCTAAGATACATCTCAAATGATATAAGAATTTTTCTCAGAGACGATCAACTGACACCTCCTTACGAAGATAAGTCTTGGGTAGGGGCTATATGGTGTACAGGTCGCGGTTTCGGAAAGAGTTATTGTGGAGCGGCTGCCGTTATAGAATTTGCTATACAGACACCAAATGCACGTATAGGCCTCTTAGGCCCAACGTTTGCCATGTCCAAGCAAAACATGATTCAAGGCTCATCAGGTATATTAGGACTTTCCCCTATAGGATTTAAACCCAAGTACAATAAAAGTGATGGTACTTTAACTTGGCCCAATGGTGCCACAGCTAAAGTCTTCTCAGCAGAGAATGGTGACCGTGTTCGTGGGGAAAACTTTCATCTTGTTTGGTCAGATGAGTGGGCGTTCTTCAAGAGATCAGCAGGAGATGATGATATATGGGACAATGCTAAGAAGGCACTACGTGCTGGCAGGTATCCTCGATATGTAATAACCACCTCCCCTCGCCCTATAAAGGGTTTGAAAGATCTCTACAAAGACTCCAAAAAAGAAAATTCCAACATAAGATTTACCACAGGAACCACCTTTGATAATTATTCATTGCCACAGTCTTTCATAGATGAGGTTAAGCTTGGAGAAGGCACAAGCCTTTATAACCAAGAAATACTTGGAATGATCCTAGAAGAAAATCTTGGTGCCATTTTCTCATATGAATCCATCGAAAGGATTAATCTTGATGATGTAGGACTTGATCCTGATAAATATGATGAACGCTATCTAAAACTAGTAAAGTCTATGGACTCTATAGTTGTAGCTGTCGATCCTAACGTGGTTGAAGATATTAACTCAGATGAGACAGGTATCACAGTTGTAGGTAGGAAGAATGACAAAGGTTATGTATTCAAAGATGCCTCTCGAAGAGGTAAGATATCTGAGATATATAGAGACATCGTAAGACTATATTATGAATACAATGCAGATGCTGTAATTATAGAAACCAACAATGGTGGTGACTTTATACCAGCAGCTATTTTCAACATCGACCCAATGGTAGTTGTTAAGAAAGTATTTGCATCCAAAGGTAAACGTGCTCGTGCAGAACCGATTGGTTTACTATACGAGCGAGGTAAGATATACCATGTAGGTATTCATCGAGACCTTGAAGCACAGATGTGTGAGTACAATCCACAGGTGCATAAGAAATCGCCAGATTATGTTATCGGTCTGGTATCATTAGAAATAGTGATAATTGTAATCTCTCTAATGCAGGAACATCCTTAGAGCTTTAAAGTACTGTTCACAGATAGTAATATACTGTGTTCACCATTTTGTAACGGAAGTGGGTATAGTGAAAACCTTTAAAGATTGGATAACCAATGCAGCAAAGTCTCTCAAGAAGAGATGGGCTCAACGACTAACACCTTTAAGGTGTGTAGGTTCCAAGTGGAATCGAAACGGGAGACTCTTAACACGTAATGGTGAAGATGAAGATATAGTCTGACCTTTATGGAAACATAAAGATGTAATAGGAGCATAAATTATGGACAAAGAAAGAGCAATGGAATTGTACCAAAAGGGTAGTAAATCTTATAGAAGGATTTATCAACTATGGACAGGAGCTTCTGATGATGAAATATCAGGAATGCATATACATCATAAAGATCATGACCACAGTAATAATCATCCAGAGAACTTAGAGTTACTTACTCCTGATGAACATGCTAAGAAGCATGGTTTTATTAACAACTTTGTAATGGCGCAATCTAGAGCGGTAGAAAGAGCTGCACACCCAGAAGTCAGAAAGCGGGTAGCTGAGAAGATCAGGGGCGAAAATAATGGCAGTTACGGAATATCATTTAGAGATCGTTTTTCTACTGAAGAGGAATATGAAGCTTTCTGTGTAAAATACAGAAGAGGTAAGAACAATTCTCAATATGGAAATGTAGGAAGGATCTCAGGTGACAAGAGTCCTATGAGGAAACTGACACCAGAGCAAAAAGAAGCTTGGAGATTAAAGATATCAAAACCTGTCACAGAAGAAGCTTTGATCAATTTAAGGGAAGCAGCCAGAAAGCCTGAGAGAAGAAAAAAGATATCTGAGAAAATGAAGGGTAATACGTCTAACCAAGTGTTTCAAGATAAGATCAGAAACATGGATGAGGTAGAGCTTGAAAACTATCTTAAAGATAAGAAACCTTCTTTCATAACTTATGTCAACAATCTTATAAATCCTCCAGAGAAGAAAAAGCCATACGTAAAGCCTCCTCCTAAAACAAAGGAACAATCAGAACGAGATCTTATACTTAGATTGAAAGCACTTTCTGATGAAGAGTTCCAAAACAAGATAGACGGAAAAGGTAAGAAATACGTAAACAAGTTAATAAAATTAAGAAACACACCTATTACAACTGAGGGATAAACTAAACTCAGTAACAAAGAAAAAAGCGATTAGATTCCCTAGTTTGGGGACTAACATACTTATATCCAAGTTCCATGAGAGGTATGTTTGACAGTGATACTGTAACTGACTCTATGGATACTGGTTCAAAAACTAAAGTTACCGACTTGTATGAAGAATTATATAGTCAAGTTGATAACGCTTATAATCCATATAGTTTGATTGGCTTTGTGGATGATGAAGATGTCTTCATGTGAAGATATTAAATAAAGAGGAGGATTAATGGCTGAAAGCAACAATGACCCACTAAATACCCTCATTGATAGTCCCGTATTAGATAACGGGAAAGTCCCGAAGCCAGCAGGTGAATCTGATGGTTATGTAGATTGTAGCCTCTACACGGACGAAAGAAACCCCATACCTAGTCTAAAAACTATAGGTGGAAAGGTTGAGGTATTTAACCAGATGCAGATTAACTCTACAATCTCTGGTATTATACTTGCTTTTAAATCATTATGTCAAACTCCTAAACTTATTGTAACTGAAAACCCAGATGATCCTGACAGGGAACGGGCAAGTAAGCGAGCTAAGTTCTTAGAGGAATGTCTTGATGATATGCAGACACCATTTTCTGATGTAATTGCAGAGATACTTGATATGCTCGCTATGGGCTTCAAGATAATGGTTCCTCAATTCAAGGCAAGAACAGGTTACGATAATAATCCTAGTTTTAATAGTAGATACTATGATGGCAAGATAGGTTGGAAATCCTTCCTACCAGTCAACCCTAAGACTATTTACAAGTGGAACTCTCCAAGAGGGACAGGCTTCCTAGGGTTAACAGGTATCACACAATTATCACCATACGATGCAAAAGAGGTAGAAATACCTCGCTCTCGTATGTTGTTATTTAGAACTACTGCATCTAACAATGATCCAACAGGTAAGAGTTTACTTGAAGGTGCATACTTAGATTGGCTTGACTTAGTTGATGCTAACAAGATACAGATGACAGGTCTCCGTAGGAGCCTTGAGGGTATACCATATGCTCGTATTCATTCTAAGCTAGCCAATGATGCTAAGAATAACAAGTCCGCTGCTGCGGCTGTACAGGCCGTTAAAAAGGCTGTTCTTAATATTGATGCACGTAAGGATGAAGCATTTATCCTACCAGCAGATAGAGATGAGCATAATAACCTATTAGCTGAAGTCCGTATTATGGGCTCAAGTGATGGTGGTGGTAACTCTAAGATCCAAGATGCTAAGATTATCATTGATCAGAAAGAGCAGTCAATAGCTCGTTCAATGCTTGCACAGTTCATGACTATTCAAGGTAAAGGTGGTTCATATGCGTTAAGCAAGAATCAGTCTGAAGTATTCATCAATTCACTTCGTGGAATAATGATCCAAATTCAAGGTATTATGAACAATGAGGCAATCCCTCGTTTGTTTGCTATTAACCGTGAAGGTGTTTCAAAGGGAGATCATTTCTTACCTAAGATTACATTCTCAGAATTTGTTAAAGATGATGTTACAGAGTTCTTTGGTGCATTGCAGAAGTCTATTGAAATGGGTGTGTTTGAAGTAACACCTCAGATTCAGAACAAAGCAGCTCAGGTTCTCGGTGTTGATAACTCAGGACAGAAGGAAGGACTAGAAAGACGCTTAAAAGAAAAGGAAGAGTTTAAGAAACAAACTCAAGCCAGTAGTGTTGATAGTGCGGACAGCTCTGATGGTATAGACCCTCCTGTGAATGATAATGATATTCCAGATACAAAAGCAAGTGACATTACAGATGATACTCTGAAAAACATCTTAGATGAATGAGGTGATTTATGAGCGGATTTTATTATGATATTAGATTAGTTGATTTAGATCTCAACCCATCTCAATTGAATAAGATTAGAGATTATGTCAGAGAAAAGATCCGTGATGTCGCTGCTGTTGATTCGGGGGAGTTTCTAAGAAGCTTAGCTACCCGATGGAATAAGAGTACAAAGATACTCACTATTTATTCCCCTCTATCTTACTCAGGTTATATAGAAAGTGGGAATATCAATTATATGTACCATAAAGAGAAGGTCAAAAAGGCATTAAGTTCTATGGGGCTTAAGCCATCACCTATTCGGTACTATTAACGGAGGTTATGTGTCAGTAATCATACCAGATATCCGTGAGTTTGATGAAGAGAAACGACATGTGTTAGGGCCAGTCCTTATCCCTGATCGGTTTGACCTTCACAATGATGGATTATCTAAGAATGAGGTTGAGTATGCTTGCCATTATTATAACAAGAATCATTTTGGAAGCTGTGACTTAAATCACATGTTGCAAGTAGACTGTGCAAGGGTTATTGAATCATACATCTTAGAGGTCGATTGTGAGATTGACGGAGAAACCTTAGTAGCAGGTACGTGGATGGCTAAGACTGAGATTGATAGAACGCATGTCGGAGACGTAGTGTGGGAAATGCTTATCACAGGAGAATTGGCAGGATATAGTCCTGAGGGCTCAGTTTTTGAGCATAAGGTATTAGAGGAGTAATAATGGCTGTAGAGCATAATATCCAACAGATTGATGAAGAAGGTACAGCAGGTAATGTATTATCTGACTATCAAGTACACACAATCAGTCTAGTTGGCAAAGGCGCGTTAGGTCGTAATATTACTAAGTTAAAAAGTAATGAAGAATTTATAGAAACTGAGGAGGGAAAAGCTATCATGTCAAAGATTGATAAAGCTAAAGCTCTCGATGCAGAACAGGCTGAATTAGAAGCAGTTGCTTCAGAGGAAGTTGTTGAGACTGAAAAGTCAAAGTCTGCTGAAGAGCAAACCCCAGATGTTGAAGCTGAGGTGTCTGAGGACGCACCAGAAGAGACTTCAGAGGTTGAAGCTGTAGTTGAACAGACTGAGGAAGAAAACCCCTCAGAGGATATTACAGAAGCATCAGAGGAAGAATCTGAACCTGTTGAGAAAGCTAAGGCTAAAGACAAGGCAAAAGAGGAAGACGAAGATGAGGAAGAAAAAGTAGAAGCTGATCCAGAAGGTGAAGAAGAAGATGCAAAGAAAGCGGTTGAACCGAAGAATGAAGATGAGAAAGTTGAGAAACAGAAAATGTACTCAATGGACGAATATCTAGAAGCATCTAAATCAGCACTTGATGGTATATCTAAGTTGGTTAAAGAGATCAAAGCTAAAGCGCCTGAAGCAGAATCTTGGGAAGTGTTTGATGTTATATACGATACCGTTTACACAGTAGATGTGGCAACTTGGTATGATGATACAGCCACATGGAACAAGGTATGGGATGAGGTATGGGATGAGGTTAATACTCGTACATCTAAAGCTAAATCTTTAAAAGTAGCTGAAGAAGCAACTCTTGATGACAAGTTAAAAGCACTTGAAGTTTCAGACCCTGCACTTGCAGCCTTATTCCGTGAGAATAGTCAGAAAGCTTTACATGCTGAACAAGAACGTGAAGCTGTTATCCGAGCTAAAGCTCGTGAAGAAGGTGCTGAGAAATACAAACGCATCAGCTCTGAAGAGTGTACTACTGATCAGATCACAGACACAATGATTGATTTGGAAGTTTCTAATCCAGAAGCTTATTCTATTATTGCAAAAGCTTTGGATAATGCATCGGTAATTACATCTGCTGGTGAGTTATTCCGTGATGTAGGTAGTTCAGATACCGTCAACACAATGAGCCCAGATGAATTTGTAGAAGTCAAATCTAAGTCTTTAGCTGCTGAGAAAGATAAAGCAGGTGAGTCTTATAATATGGCTGCACTTCGTGCAACTGTACGTCAATCAGATGAATACGTAGCTAACTACGCTTAATGTCATTTGTAAATAAAAATAATAATAACAATAAAGGAGACATTAATGTCTGAACAAGTAAATAAAGCTAAAGCCGTTGTTGGTGGTGAAGCTGGTGTAAACGGTCTATCTTCAGTTCACGTAGATAAGCCACTTTCTGATTTTTCTGTAAAAGTTGTACAAGATGATACACACTTTAAAGCCCGTCAGATCCTAAGTAACTTTAACTCTAAGCATCGTCAAGATATGTACTACTTCTATGAACCTGCATATTTCATGATCAATCAGGTTAAAGAACGTGCAGAGGGTGCAGAAGCAGCTAAGGCTAAATATGGCGTAAGTCGTAAACCATTCACTACTAAAGTATATGCACTTAAGCAGCCAGTTACAGATGAGACTGTAGCAAATGCTGATAAGCCTATTGATCGTATCTATGAAGATGCAGCTCAATTTGTTACTCGTCAGTTCCTTCTTAACAAAGAGAAGAAAATGGCTGAAGCTATCCTAGCTGATGGTGTATGGGGTACAGATTGGACAGGCCAAGATGCAGCTCTTACTGATCCATTAGCTGTTGTAGAAGCAGGTGCTTTCCAGAAGTTCACAGCAGCAACATCTAAGCCTTTAGATGTATTAGATGAAGCTATGCAGACTATCCAGCTTAAATCAGGCTTACGTCCTAACACAATGGTACTAACACGTACTGTATGGACAGCCCTTAAGCGTAATGCTTCAATCAAGACCACTAAGCTATATACTAACGGTAACTCTGGTTCTGATGATGCTATCATGGATACTATCGCCAGCCACCTAGGTATCATGGCCTCTGACATCTATGTATTAGATGTGGTTGAGCCAGCTTCAGCAGCTACAATTGATGGCACTACTTACCAAATCACTACTGATGCAGAAGGCTATGCAACTAATGCTGCTGGTGACACAACTCTTGCTAATCAATTTATTGGTGGTAATGGTATCTTACTTATGCATGTAGATAAGACTTCAAATGGTCAATACTCAGCAACTGCTGCAGTATGTGCTCAGTGGACTGGTTTATACCCTGATGGTGGTGAACTAGGTAATACTGTGTTTAAACGCTACCGCATGGAAGAATTTAGCTCTGAGTTCATCGAAGGCCGTACAGCCTTTAGCTACCATATCGTAGCACCTGCATTAGGTTTATTCTTAAAAGATGTAATCTAATAGCTTAAAGCTATAATAAATTATGGGCAAGATGGGAACTCCTGTCTTGCCCTATTTTTCGTAAGGAGTAAAAATGAGCTTAAAAAGAGAAAATCGAGAGTATGATCCTTGGAACACAGGTACACTCTATGTTCTTAGTGAAAAGCTAATCGCAGATGGATATGAATTAAAGTTCGGTGACGCATATCCAGAGTATTGCCACTTAGCAGTCATGCACACGCATTTCAACAATGGTGTGATAGGTACTAAAGAAGAGCTTGACAGTCTACAAGGTCATCCTTTAAAGTTGTATATTGACAATGGTTTTATGATGCCAATTGCCATGTTTGTAGCTAACCCATATGAAGCAGTACCGCCTTCAGAGTTTAATCCTAATATTGATGCAAGTGCATTAGATGAAGATGAAGATAAATTCTATATGGAAAATGCTGAACTACTGAAGAACAAGAAAGATTTGATAGGCTATGCAAAGCAATTTAAAATTAACCTACCTAATAAGACTACAGTTAGCATCAAAAAGATGTTAGAGATTTTAGAACAGGAAGCCAAGAAAAAAGGTCTCCTTGATTAAGGAGTACTTATGTCTACAGTTTTAGATATCCCAGAAAGGGATGGACAAGATGGTGCTACACAGTTAGCATATCTAAGATCATATTTAAAAGATACAGAAATAGGGAACTATACATATAGTGACAATCTTCTTATTGAACTGCTGGTAGAAAGTGACCGTGTAGCTGTGTGGCAAGACCTGACAGGCTACTTAGGAGAAACCCCTTGGAATTACACCACTACAGCACCAATAAGCTATGAGAGTCGTATAAGGATGCTCACAGGTGACACAGATGAAGGTGCTCTTAGGTATACTGATTATGACTTACAGGTATTCTTAGAAACTATCCCCCTGCGTTACATTGTTAAACTTATAAACGCAGAGGGAGACGATAGTGTCACTTATCCTACTAATGATGTTAACAATCCTATTTATATTGTGCGGAGATACCTCGGAGACACAGATACCAATAATGTGAAGTATAGAGATGCAGACATAACTCAAATGTTATTCAACTCTAGACTAGATCCTTTTGCATTTGTTGCAGAAGAGTTATCAAGATCAGCAGGAGAGGTTGTAAGTGATTCCGTTGCATCTGGTGGTAATGATCTTGCCTCCTTAGATGGTATCTCATTTAGTGAAGAGGGGAAAAGGACAGATAATCTAGTCAGTGATATATCTTTCATCCAGTCTCAAGCCATCACTTCTGTTTACTTTAAAAATCCCGTATACGGTTTCTGGATAGACGGTGAGAACCTTGTTGATACAGAATGGGAGAAGTCTTGGTATGGCATATAATAGAGAGGCTTCTCAAGTTCAAAAGGCTATTCTAAGAGCAGGAGATGGAGCAGAAGCTGTTTTTAAAACAACAGGAGGTACTGACCCTATTACGGGATTTCCTGACGGCACAGGTCGAACAGAGGTTCTCAACTTTGTAGTTGTCAACTATTCTAGAGAAGATATAGCAAATCCTGCCCTTGCGAATGGTATGCTGAAAATCTTAGTATCACCTTTAAAAGTTAGTGGAGAAAGTATTACAGATTTTGTAGACCTAGTGGAAAATAAGGGTCTGAAAATCACCTTGCCAGATGGTAAGAAGTTTACAGCTAAGTATTCACAAATAACCAGAGCAGATGGTGTCACACCGATTCTTGCTCGTATATTTCTAGGAGCATAATATGTCAGTATTTGTAGACCTAGATATTAGGTTAAAACTGAACACACACTTATACACACTAGGAACAGAGACAGGGGATAATGGCAAAAGTCGTCAACTGGATACATCTGTATATGGATTTCCAGCTTTCCCCACAGCAGATATATTTGTAGCGGAAGGAGAGAGAGCAGAGAATAAGCCACAGGATAAATCTTGGGTGGAACACTTTTTAGTAAAATCTCCTCAAACAATATACACACCTGCTGGTTGCGGTATCTCAAGAAAAGCATACCAGTATGGTATATGGGTAAAGACACCTTTAGAATATGGATCTGTTTACAATGAAATGATAGCAGGTCTTATTGAAGAGCACTTCCCCAACAACATGCACATATCTTTAGATAATGGCAATACCCTTACAATTTTAAAAACATATCAACAAGCTACTGTGGTTACTGATAGTGACTCAGGTAGGATGTTTAACAGAGTTTTCATAGATTGTGAGAACTACTTTAATAATAATAATAAATAGGAGAATATTCTATGGCAACACTCTTTAAGGGTGATAACTCTACAATTACATTAGTAGAGGAAGATCAGGGTTGGGCAAAACCACCTTCAAGTTATGCAGGTGGCAAGTTCTTCCAGAATAATGATGGAAGTTTCGATGAGACACGTGGTACTATTGAATCAGAAGCGCGTACACCTAATGCACAGTTAGACAGTGTTCGACTTGGTAATAAGAATGTAGCAGGTTCATTTCCTGTTGAGATTGACCCTGAGAATTACACAGCATTGCTGGAATCCGCTTTGTATGGTGAAGCAACATTAAGTGGTACAGATGTAAGTCTTACCGCAGTAGATGTTTCTGGTACTAAGAAATTTGAACTTGTAATCCCAATGACAACAGGTGAGCAAGCTACAGCAGGTATCTCTGTAGGTACTATCTTTAATCTTGTAGTAGAAGCACCACTGGCAAGCCTTTCAGATATTGCAGTAGTTGAATCTGTTACAGCTACAGATGTCACATTCTACTGCCCAGCTCAGAAATCAGAAACACTTGCAACTACCTCTGTAGATCTTACAGTTGAGTCTATTGAGAATATCCGACCTGATCGTAGTATTAAATCTTTCAATGCAGAAGAGATTTTGTATTCAGAGGATGGTGCAACTATTGCACGATTTATGACAGCAGGTTGTGTAGTTTCTGGTGTTTCTTTTGATCTTCCTTCTGATGCGTCTGCTAAGGCAACATTTTCAATGTTAGCATCAGGAAAATATGCAGGTCAAGAGTATAGTACATTTGATCCTACACTAACAGACAGTACAGATGCACACACAAGTGTATTGCCTCACGTAAAATATGACCCACTTGTACTTCAAGATGGTGAATTAATTTCTAACGAAACTAATACACGTTGTATTTGGATGTCAGGGTCTGTGGGTATTGAAAATGGCACAGAGACTCACTTCGTAGGTTGTGATTTTGATGCAATTGGTACAGTGTCTGGTAAGTTACGAATCACACTTGACTATGAAGCATTGTTCCAAAGTGAAGACGACTTCGTATCTTTCCGAAATGAGAAATACAACAAAGTACTTCTTAAATTGAAAGACCGAGCAAGTGATAAATCTTTAATTATCTATCTGCCAGCCTTTAAAGCTACAGCGTACACATTGAATAATCCAAACTCTGGACTTGTAACTGCGAGTATCAGTGGCATGGCTACAGTTGATGCAGGAGCTGGAGACAGCCTTGTTATTGGTGTTTTAAATGGCTAATTCACTTTCAGCGGCTATTAAGGCTACTGTTCGTGAACTGGAGATGATCAAGCAAGACTTGATCATCTCTCATCAAGTGACTATGTATGAGATTGGAGAGAGGCTTGTTTATTATACACCCTTGAAGACAGGTCTCGCCTCTAATAATTGGAATGTTACAGCAGACGGCACAACAGAGGCAGAGAGAGGGGCAGGGTTTGAAGGCGGAAAAGGTCTATCATCTTTAAATGCGATTTCATACCAAGTCAAAGATTTATATAAGAAACCAGAATCACTGTTCTATAATCCTGTAGACTACATATGGGATCTAGAAGCAGGTAGTTCAAGACAGGCTCCTAATGGAATGGTGACACCAACAGTTCCTCAAGTGGAGAATATTTGGATATATAATTTACAGAAGAACGGATTAATAGGATAAGGAAACATTTAATGGCAAAGTTTACAATTAGCGGAACACAATTCCGAACAGTTAAGAAAGATATCAAATTAGATATTATAGGTAAAGATGGCAAGGTACAAAAAGACACTGTGGTAGGTTGGGTAGAGATTCGAGGAGAAGATGATCCTATTTATCAAAAGCGAGTAGCTCCTCATATCATTGCTTATCAAGAAGATACTGAACTTGCTCGTAAAGAGATTCAAGAGATCAAAGAGAAAGCTGAAAAAGATAAAGTAGAGGATGTTGATATTAGTGTTCCTCAGGAGAAGTTTAAAGAAGCCATTGAGAGCTTCATGAGAGAGGCTGTAATTGCATCAATTGAAAAATGGGATGAAGGGTTCTTTGAAGGTGAATACTCTCCTCAGAGAGCTTCTGAGTTGTTCTCAGACCCAGCTAATAATCACATCTATAACCAACTAGCAGCTCTTATTAAGGATAGAGAGGCTTTTTTGCCAAGTGCAAGTGCATAGTTGTAGAATGGATAGAATTACACGCTGCACTTGATGTTCCAGTAAGGAAAGGTAAGAAAGTACATGTTGCCAGAAATGCTCATAAACTCAAAGAAGAGAAGTTTGGTGAAAAGTCTGACTTGTTAGAAAGAGAGCGTAATCTAGACATTTCAGATGTAGGATCATTGATTGATCTTTTCTGGGATGTGCATTACCTTAGGGAGCAAAGTACGGACTTAGGAGTCCCTTCTTTTAATCCTACCAAGATGAGGGATCACTTTGAACTCTCAGGCAGGAAGGTGAGTAAATGGGAATACAAAGTTCTAATGGAAATGGATCTTGCATATAGAGCTACAGTAATAGATAATTATAAATAGGAGCAAAGCTTATGGCTCAAGAAGCCGAACTCAGGATTAAGCATGACAGCGTTGAGAAGACAACATCGGCAATTGATGCTTTAATAAGCAAGCTTGATCAACTAGACAAAGGTCTTGATAAATTAAGTACCGAGAATAAAGCACAAGAAGCTTCGCAAACTAAATTAAATACAGCACTAAAGGCAGCAGAGATTGCTAGGAAGAAAGCTGTAGACATGTTAGGATTGCACCAACAAGGTCTTCACAAGCTCAGTGATGCGTATGCAACTGAGCAAGCAGCTATAAAAGCTAGAGAAGTCGCTGCTAAGAAAGGTATAGAAACAGGAAGTAAAGAATATGACATACTTCTCAACAACATCAAGGCAACAGAGTTAGCAACAACAGCTTCTAAGAGATTAGCAGCAGAGCAAGCTCAGAAAGTCGCTGAGATGACTAAATCACAAAAGGCAGCAGAGCTAGAGGCACTAGCTCAAGGCAAGCAGACAGCCGCTGAGAAGGCTCAGGAGAAAGCACTAGCATCCTCTAATATAGCCAGAGAAACGGCAACAAAACTTCTCAAGCTAGAAGAGAAAGGTTTAGACAGACTGAGTGATGAGTATGCAGAGGCCAGAGGAGAAATCCTTGGAATTGAAAAGGCTAAGCAGAAAGGACTTAAAACAGGATCTGATGAATACAACCAGATAGTAAAGAATACCAAAGCCATAGAGCAATCTACCGCAGCCAGAAAGCGTCTTCAGAAAGAAACAACAGAAAGCACTAAGGGTGCGAGTAAGTTCACTGACGGACTAGATGATATGGCTAAACAGGCAGCACTTGTAGATGGACCATTAGGCGGTATAGCCTCACGACTTACAACCTTAAGTACTATTCTTAAGTCTACAGGCGGCATAGGAGGGGCAATAGCCCTAACAGGCCTTGGTATAGGTGTTGCATTGTTTACCCAACAACTTTCCAGAGGCATAACAACTGCTAAAGAGTCTGAGGTTGCATTTAAAACACTTGAAGCTCAAATAGAGGCAACAGGTAATGCAGCAGGGTACTCAGCTACCCAATTAGACATGATGGCCAGAAACATAGCAAGAGGTACTTTAGACAGTACAGATAATGTAAGAACTAGTATTCAATCTCTCCTGTCTTTTACAAATGTCTCATCTGCTGTGTTTGAAGATGTCATAAGGAAATCTCAAGATATTGCTATTGTGGCTGGTAAATCCACTAAAGAAGTTGTTAATCAGCTTGGCAGAGTGCTGGATAATCCCATCTCTAAACTAGAGTCTCTAAAAGAGTTGAGGATTGATCTTGAAAAAGGTGATAAGGATCGGATAAAGAGTTTACAAGTAGAAGGTAGACTTTATGAAGCTCAAGAGATAATCCTAAGCAGAATTAATGAAAGGTATGGAGATATAGCTAGGGCGCAAGCAGACACCTTAGCTGGAGATCTTGATACGGTCAATCAGCAATGGACAGAGTTGTTCGAAACACTAGGAAGAGGGGCTAGTGGCCCACTCAGGACAGTTGTTCAAAACTGGTCTCAATGGCTAGAGCTCGCACAACAACTATCAGAGACAGATGTTGAAACCATGCTGAGAAAGCAAAGAAATGAGATGCAGGGACTTACCAAGACATCAGAAGACACAGCCAAGCAAATAGCCCTAATAGATCAGCGTCTCGAAGAATTGAGTAAGTCAAGTGATGAACTTAGCCTATCAGATGAGGTGAAAAGGCTATCGCTAGAGGCAGGGACTGCTGTTGAGGGCTTCCTTAGGATGCAAGCATCTTGGTTTGGAATAGGTGACGGTATAATCTCCGCTAGAGAACTTTCTGACAGATTTTATACAGATGAGCAGAAAGAATCTATTTCGCTATTAAGACTTAAAGAAGAATTGGTAGAAAAACAGAAACAGCAAAATGGTGAGTATTCTAACTATGTATCTCTCCTGACAGATGCACAGCAGAAAGCAAGAGAAACTTCTGAACAAGAACTTGAAAAGCAGAAGCAACTTACAGCAGCCTTCTTGCAGGCAGGGGATACAGCAAGTGACTACTACCTTTCAGTTAAAGCTGGACAAGATGCATTAACAGAGGCTACGAAAAGAGAACTTGCTGTATCAGAAGAGTCTCTCTCTAAGATTAAGAATGTTATTGCAGGTGGGAAAGAGAATCTTACAGTTCAAGAAAAAGAGCTAAAGATTATTTATGAGAACATCCTAGCAACATCTGATCTTACTAGGCAACGTGTAACTTACAACACTGTACTTCAAAAGACCAAATCCCTACAAGCGCAGCAAGATGGTCTTGAAAGAGAAGTAGAATTATACAAGGCAACGACAAGTGGTATACTTAAGAACTCAGAGGCTTTTATTCAATTATCAGCTAGTATCAAGACGGCTAATGATATAAAAAGGATAAGCGGAGAAGTTACTGAAGCACAGACTAAGGCTTTGTATCAAGAGAATGTAGAATTACTAAAAGCACAACGTAACCAAGCTGTACTTAATGCATTAAAAGCTAGTGATGCAAATAGTGCAAACGTAGCTACACTTAATAGGCAAATAGAATTACAAAAACTTTTGTCAACAGGTGTTAGTAAGACATCTTCTGAATACATTTATGAAGAAGAGCGTTTAAAAGCTCTTAACACTATCAAGACAAATGCAGTAGCTATAGATAGTCAAGAGTATATGCAATTACTTAAGAACGCAGAGGCAATAGCTGCTAAAAGATCTGAACTACAAAAGTATCAGGACTTAGCAGATGCAGGTATTAGTTTCTCATCTACAGGTGGTGCTCAGATAGAAGGTACACTAAACCAACTAACATCGGCACTTCCTGATGAACTTATTAAGCTAGACAATCTTGTAGATGTTGAGAATGGTATTTCTCAAGAAATGGTGGATAAGCTAAAAGAAAATCTTAAAGCCACTTTCATGGATGAAAAGAATGAAATACTCATTCCATTAGGTTTCTTTGTAGATGAAGAAGGAGCTATTCAGGCAGCAACAGAGTTAAATCTTCTACAGGAGGAATTGCGGGTTCAGGAAAAAGAACTTAAAGAGTTGTGGCAGGAAGAAGATCTTATAACTGAAGAGCAATATCTGGAAAGAAAGAGGCAGCTAAATGTAGATTATGAAGATAAGATAACCAATGCTAAGATAGCTGCTTGGGAAGCCACAGCAGAAGCTCAAGCATTATCAAGACAAGGGGAGGTGGCAGGTGTCATATCTAGTGGCGCTAAGATGTTATCAGCGGTTGCAGGTAACAGTAAGAAGTTGGCTAAGATCTCTAAAGCTGCTGCAATCTTTGAAACATCAACGGCACTCGTTCAAAGTATAGCTAAGGCATCAGCAGTAGGTTGGCCAGCCAACATACCTATAATAGCAGAAGCGTTTGCAACAGGTACGCAGTTGGTAGGTCAGGCAAGATCTTTGAAAGAGCCATCTTTTGCTTTCGGTGGTGTAGATATTCAGGGGGAAGGTACAGGCAGATCAGATAGTATCAAGGCAAATATTGCAAGAGGTGAGTCAGTAATGACAGCCCCTGCCACAGCTAGATATAAGGATACTCTTGAAAGAATGAATGCTGGATTACCTATCAGACAAGGAGGTGGTAGTTCATTTACATCTTCTCCAGTTATCAATATCCAAGGGGACGCTTCAGAACGGACTGTAGGTCTTATTGAGTCTAAGCTAAGGGATTATGAGAACAGGGTTGAACAGATAGCTCAGGGTGTCTCTCTGCAGTCTATACAGCAGGAGAATGAAGTCGGTGGGTTCTTGAACCCGATATAACAAAATAAGGAGGAAGATTAGTGGCAATCATTGATCTTCCTTACCAAGATATCATTGATAGAGAATCTGGAGCTACATCTGATAGCTTCGATCTAAATGAGATTGTATATTCTGGTAAGGTATCACAACGGACATTTAATGGTCCCAGTATTGAAGCATCTCGAAACTCTATATGGAAAGTCTCATGGAAGCTCTTAGAGTTTGACAAGGGGCAAGGTGTCGATCATGATATAGAAGTGGTCAGAGAGTTTTACAAACTGGCGTACATAAATAAGGTAAGGTGGAAACCTTTCGACATACCTCAGACAAGGATCTGGAGGACCGTACCCAACTCTTATAAAGAGAGTAACACGGCAGGTACAATATTTGAAGCATCATTAAGTTTAGAATACTTATATAACGAATAAAGGAGGAAGGCCAGTGAGCTTAATTACTCATAGAGCAAAAGAGGATCTAGGTGGATTGGTCTACCTACTTACAATTGATATGCGGGATGTGACTGAAGATCCGACACATGTCTTGAGATTGGTAAATAATTATGGAGAGAATGGAGAGGGTGTTACTTTCCAAACTAACAAGTACACACCTTACCCTTATGAACTAAAGCAGGTTAAGAGATCAGCATCTTCAAACACCAATAATGCTAAAATATCATTATCAGATAATGAGGGACTTACTATTTCTAGGTTTATAGATAAAGTAGGGGGCGATCTGCAAGGGGCAAAAGTGACAGAATTAAAAGTCTACGGAGTATTCTTAGACACATCTCCTGATGCAAACCCCTTGGCCTATGTAAAGAGGCTTGATCACATTGTTGATTACGTAGAGGATTCAGACACAATAGGGGAGGTAGTTTTAAACACGGTAGATCCTCTTTCTAAAGATGTGGATGTGCCTACTATTTCCTTTACAGCAGGGCTTCCTAATGGGAGTGTCTCGGCTATTAATATTTTCCCTGCAGTAAACAGGAACATTTCACAAGAGAGAGGATAATATGTACGGATGTGAAGAAGATATAAAGAAGGAAGCTGTAAACAGATTTCCAGAGGAAATGGTGGGGTACATAAAGAATGGAAAATTCCATGCATTAAAGAACATTTCAACAGATCCTCGGAAAAGATATCAACTTTCAGTTGCAGATAAATTACTGGTCTTAAATAATAAAGTAGAGTATCTGGTGCATTCACATCCTAACATGGACCAGCACCCTAGTCAATTAGACTTACAATCACAAAGATCCACGGGAATCCCTTTCCTAATTATAGGGACAGATGGAAAAAATGTAACAACTATAAAGGAGGTATCATGAAAAGGCACCCTAGGAAAAGAGTAGTACAGTTTCATGGTATTTACCAAGAAAAGTATCAAGTTGCTCCTCTGGAAGTATATGCAGACAGTATGTTCAACCTTTTAAGCATTGTTTTTAAAAGTGCATACCCTGAGCTTCTGAAAGAGAAAGGTTTAAGAATTGCTTTTGAAAATAAAGAAGGTGAACTTACGGAGCTTTTCGATCCTGAACAAGAGTTACCAGATGAGCAAAGGACAATCCACATTTACCCTGATCCTGAAGGAGCAGAAATACTTACAGTAATAGCCATTGTTATATCTGTAATTTCAATAGGACTTTCCTTCCTACTTGCTCCTAAAATAAACACAGACCAAGATACAACATCAGGGTCTAACTGGTCTACACCTGAAAATGTTGTAGGTCAAGGTGGCGCAATGCCTGTCATTCTAGGAGAACGAAGAACGGGCAGCAGGGTTGCATCTTTTGGTATAGATTCAGAAATTTATAGGAGCAGATCTTCATGATAGATAATAAAAAACCTGTGAGGTCTTTAGAGCAAAAAACAACTAATACAGGGTTTGACAAACCATCTCTTTATGGTGGTTCAGGACTAATAACCTACGGAAGTGATAGTAATGCAAACTTTGTAGATGTAGTTTCTGTAGGCCCAATTGAATCTATTGACGAAATGTATATTAATGATGTTAATTTAGATACAGGAGAGTTCCCAAACACAGAGATCTTTGTTCACACAGGAGACAGTGCAACAACAGCGTTTGATGGCAATTTCCCTTACGTGGAGAGAACATATACACTAGGCAAACAAGCAGAGATCGTAGAAGGGGATAAGGGAAAGGTTTCTACCACCACATTTACCCGATCAGTAAGTGGGGTAGGTGTTTCTGGTGTTCGTATTAATTTTAACACATCTCAATTTGTCCACAGAGACAAAGAGAACAGACGCAAGACAGCAGAGGCTGATTTCACTGTGTACCTCCTAGATGAGGAAGGTAATCGTATTAAATCCTCTAAGGTTGCCAATTCTAAATACTATGCCTCTAATCCTACATCAGTGGGTTGTACAATCCTTGCCAGAGAAGAGGATGTGAAGAGAGTCTGGGAATATGAAGTGGAGATGAAGATCCGTGTCAACTTTTATGGAACTACAGTTTCTGGAACATGGTCTGCTTCTACTATTACAGAGCTTTACAAAGAGACGCAATCTTATGAGAATGTAGCTATGGTAAGTGGCAATGTTGTCGCTAGAGACCTCTCAGGAAGTTCTCCAAAGAGGGAGTATTTGGTAAAAGGCTATAAGGTAGATGTTCCTGTATATATAGGAGAGAACAATCTCTTTCTAGGAGAATTCACCAAGGCAGTTTCATATAGCCATGCTTGGAATGCAATGGCCGTACTCGTAGATGAGAAGTGGGGAGCTGGACTACCCATAGACAAGATAAACGTAACCAGTTTTGTAGAGTTTGATAAATACATTTCTGAGATAATGGCTGATGGTAGTAAGAGATACAGCCATAGTCAAGAACTCCTGAAGTCAGATAGCTACTTCAGGATTGCTTCTCAAATTGTTGGCGCTGCAGATGGTAAACTATATGAAGACACAAGTGGAAGGGTTGCTGTCTCAATAGACAGACAAACAGATAAAAGACGAGTCATTACATCTTATGATATTCTTAATGAGAAAGTTAAAAAGACAACCGTCCCAGAGAAAAAGAAAACCAACTATGTAGAGGCAGAGTTTTCTGATAAAACCAATAACTACCAGACAACGATTGTTTCTGTACAAGATGACGGTGCCATTGTTAAGAATGGATTAGTTCAAGAGAAGCTGCAATTAATAACCTGTAGTGACCCTCTAGAAGCAGACAGAACAATCAAAAAGGTACTTGTTAACTCACAAATTGCTGTAGCTTCTTATGCCTTCTCAGTAGGCCACACGCATGAAGATATCCAAATCGGAGAGGTTGTAGAGTTATATGATCGAATTTACTCAAGATCTAACTATTGTGGAAAGACAAGAGAGGGAAGTACCAATACGAGAATAGAGATAGATCCTAGAACACCTATCAATATAGAGGGTATAACTAATCCTAAAATAGTTTTTGACAATAACCGAGAAGAGCCTATTGAGGTTGATATTTCAGAGTGGACAGATTCTTACATCATCCTTTCAACCCCCTTGGAAGAAGCTCCACTCTCCTTCACATCTTTTGGTGTAAAAAGTGGAGACACCTTAGGGTTAAAACCTGTACTTATAAAAGTGCTAGGGATCACCAACAACCAAGGTGTTATTCAAGCAGAGGGTGTTGATTACAATGATTCTATATTTTCTCACATAGAGGAGGGCACAGATCTCTTAGTCCCTGTTACTCGAATACTTCCAGATCTCCAAGAGGACATCCAAGGACTCTCTCTCACAAAGATTACGGCAGGTATCTCTGCAAACTGGGATGATGCAGAAGAAGGTACATATGTTTATTTCTGGAAGAAGTTTACAGGAGATACGGAGAGAGATCCTAATAACACAGGCATCTTAGTTACAAGTGGTCAAACAAGTTTGTCAAACAATACGTTACCGCTACCATTAGAACCTGCCAGATATGAGTTTTCTGTGTATATATTAAACGAGTTGACAGGTGAAAGCAGTTCAACAAAAAGTGTGAGTATTAATCTGGATATAACAGATTCTGCCACATCTTCAATCCCTCAGCCAACAAACTTTGATACAGAGAATGGCCAAGGTACTTATGAAGGGAGCGGATTCACACTAAAATGGGATCAACAAGTTGGAACAGAATCCCCTTATCTAATGGGTTATATCCTCCGTATAACGCAGGGTGGAGACACTTTAGAATATAGACTAACAAGTGACTATAGATCTTATCAAGTAACGTCACAGGCGCTTACAGAAGCATTTGGTGAGAATTATTCTAGAAGTTTCACAGCAAGACTTATTGCATATGATGATACATTAGCATCTGCACCAACTGTTACAAGAATAGTCAACAATGCTGCACCTTTGTCTCCAGAGATAACTGTAAGAGTTACAGGAGATATTTTATTATCTTCTAATAGTGGCATACCCGAAGATGCAATAGGCTCTATTGTTTATGTCTGGGAAAGTTCAGACATAAATTCAGTTAGACCCTCTACAGCATTAGTATTCCGCAGTAACCAAGTTGCGGAAATAGATCTGCCTAATGACACCTTAATATATGATAACAGAGATTATGTGTTTGAGGCAGCTTGGATTGATGGTTTTGGAGAAACAGAAACTAACTATGGAAGAGCCCAAATAGCATTTGGCCCTGATGTACTTATACCTGAGCCAATGACCTTAGTAAGAGCCAATGCCTACTCTATCACAGGTATTCAAGTAGAGTTTGAACACGATGGTGTTTGGCTGGAAAAGATGAAAGTCTATTACAGAAAAACCAGCGAGTCAGGAGAGTTCCTACTAGATGACAGTTACCTTTTTGAAGGGGATGTACGAGTAAGCTATGATGAAGGGACTCAGTCAGGTACTTTTATTATCGAAGGGCTGGACTATAACAGTGAGTATGAAATATACACCACAGTTTCCAATATATCTAGTGCAGATTCAGAGGCATCAGGGACAGTTGTAGGTATTACAATTCCTTACGCTAACGTGGAAGATATTAGAAATGATATTCTTGAGGTTAGGGATGATATTCTTGATGTAAGAGATCAGGTAGATGGTGAATTAAAGCCACAGTTGAACCTTGAGACTTTAAGAAGAGAGGAAAGCGATAGAGAGCTTTTCAATACCACTGCTTCACTTGCTGAGTTCAGAAGAAACAGTAATAGTGAATTCAATACACTCAGAGACGCTACATTTGAAGTGAATCCCGAAACAGGTACAATAGAGCTGAGAGCATATAACTATGCAGATACTCAATTTACCCAAGCGGGTATTTTAATTGATGGTGTAGATGCAAAGGTCAGTATTAATGCTGGAAAGATTATAGATCTGGGTACTTCTGTTCAAGACGCGAATGCAAGTATAGATGTACTTGCAGGTCAGGTAGAAATAAAGGCAAGCTATACAGAGATGACAGAATATGTAAATGGAGCATTGGATGCAATCATTCCTGCATATTCTTTTGGATTCTTCAACAGCTCAGAAGGCTGGTCGGCTGTGAATGGAACTATCACCCAAGGAAATAGCTTTATAAGCACAACTTGGGGCGATATAGAGAATCAAATGCTCAACTATTCAGCAGATGATAATCCTATTATTACCCTCACAACAAAGAGACTATCAGGAAGTGGTTTCACAGGTAACTTAGTTGTAACGTTTGATGGAGGTGCCACAGAGACATACACAGCAGCTTTATCACAAGGGACTGTGGGAGTAACAAATGTTCAGAACTTGAACCTGACAGAAGATGCAACTTACACTGGAACAGTAACAGGTCTGAGAATCATCTTAGGAGAATCTTCTTCTGATGAGTTTGAAGTATCAAGTATAACAATAGGAAAACCCTCTGCTCAACTAGAAGCTCTAGATGGAGTAACCGCACAGGTAAATCAGTTAGGTATAGACGTGGACGCTATTGAAGGTCAACTGACTAGTTTTGTCACTACTGCCTTTTATGATGAGAACTCGGTAACACTTAACAATGTAACTCAAGTACTAGATGGTGAGGAAGCTATAATCTCTTTGAGAGCAACCCAGCAAGAGCTTGATAATGAAGGGACGATCACTAAAGCAAACAGCGCGTCTCTCTGGGTAGATGGAGCAAATGCAACCATACGCTCTAATGTGGTTAGTTTCAATGCAGAAGAGGGTGGAATTGATGATCAGATCGAGGGTCTCATTGGAGGATTGAACACAGTTCAACAGGAACTCAGCACAATAGATGGTGCTAAGATTCGATCTAACTTGGTAAGTATAAACAGACTAGATACAAAATCTAAAGACTTAGAAGAGCTACAGTTTTATACAGAACTGAAGATACTTGATCAGAAGAACAGGGATCTCGAATTAGGAGACTCAGTTGCAATAGTAGATACTCAACTAAAAGCACTCTCTACAGATCAAGGGGCACTCTCTCAAGAGATACTGGAACTAACTGCAGCATCTGGGACCATTGAAGGGCAGGTAACGGCGAACTCTACAAGAATACAACAAGCAGAGACAGACATTGAAGGTAATGCATCAGCACTAGCAGCACTCTCGACTAAGGTAGAGAATGTTGATGGAGATTTGTCACAAGCAGAACTTCTCCTATATTCTGAGACAAACGGATTAGGTGTTGTTTCAAGCAGGGCATATCTCGGTGTTAGTGAGACGGTTGATGGAAAGACTACGGTTACAGGTATCACTGCAGATTCCTCTACAAATGGATTACGATTCCAAGGTGATGTGGTTCAATTTGATGACTCCTCTGGTAATCCTGCCTTGCAATACAGGGCAGATTTGAACAAGTGGGTATTTACGGGTAACGTTGTTGTAGGTGGATATACTGTTGAATCAGAAGATGATATACGTGCTTTAGATGGAGACACTATCTATGAGGTCTATCAATATTCTGTAGACGGAAGTACTGCATGGCATGACGATTACACCACAGGTGATCTTTTCAGACGTACAGCTACTGTTACAAATGGTGTTCTTGGTGCTTGGAGGGATGTATCTCGTATTACAGGAAGAACTCCTGCGATAAGCACTAACCCAGATGGATCGGTAACTATTTCTAATGGTACAGAAGAAGCCACAATATATGATGGTGAAAATGCACCTATCCCTACGATAACAGATAATGGTGATGGTACTTACACTATTAACAACGGTGCTGGTGATGTTGT
>Ga0208814_1000045_pt1 | contig 98648 bp, 88 predicted proteins | sample MalvirAntarct_55_FD_184253 | JGI IMG/M metagenome (GOLD analysis project Ga0208814, IMG submission 184253) | Marine viral communities from the Global Malaspina Expedition - Malaspina viral metaG Antarct_55 (SPAdes) (version 2) | ecosystem: Environmental > Aquatic > Marine > Oceanic | place... | reverse complement strand
TAAGAAATATCGCATTCTTTTTGCATTTAATTATTCAAAAATCAAGTTTCTTCTAAATACACATGAAGAAATAAAAACAACTCTCCAATATTAGTAGTTTTAATAATAATAACCGCTATTAATAATCTAAGAACTATTTAGATAGCTTAGAAATCAAAAAAGTTATTTAATTTAATACAATAATTATAATAAACATTTCCTAAGCTTTAGTTCTTCTAAAAAAGTTGATTTGTGTAATAAAAATTTAAACATTACATTTGAGTAAACATTAACCATTTTGAGTTTAATTTTTCTAACATATGGAATTTCTTTTATTATGCTTCTAAAGAAGGATAAAAATAAGACATATTTCTTTTTCGTATTGGCTACAATTGCTAGTTTATGCATGTTTTTCTATCACGCAACTTCACCTGTAAATTTAAATTTCTAAGAAAATGAAAATTGCAAAGTATTTTAATAGTGCTTGTATACTTTTAATCTGTATTATTTTAGTCTCAGCGCTGTATTTTCAATTTGGTCTCCATGAAGAACCCTGTCCACTATGCCTTTTACAGCGTATGGCAATGATGGGAGTAATAATAGGTCTTTCTTTAAACATATATTTTGGATTTGACACAAATCATTTTAGTATTGTTATCATATCTGCTTTAATAGGTGCTTTGTTTTCAGTTAGGCAGATAATGTTGCACATTTGTCCAGTGGCGGCTGGAGAAAGTACCGGATATGGATCACCTATTTTTGGTATGCATCTATATTCTTGGGGAGCCCTTATTTTTATGGCAAGTATTTTGGGTTCTGCCTTGTTCTTGTTTTCTGGTGATAGATTCAAGCCAGGATTAAATCACTCAGTACTCAAATTTGAGAAATATGTGGTATACCTTGCCACTTTAGTAGTATTTATAAATGTGGTAGCTACATTTTTCGAATGTCAATTTGGACCTTGTTGCGAAAACGGCCCCTGCGTATAAATCCCTTTAAAAATTTTGATTCCCTTAATAGATTATTGTAAATCAAAAGTTTACACTAATCATTCTACATAACACTAATTTAAATAAGATCAACTAATGCAATAAACAACTGCACGGGATCACGATTTAAAATAAATTAGAACTATAAAATTACTTTCAATGAAAAACGATATAATACTAAATTATTTAAATAAGGTATTAGAAAACATGCCAAAGGCTTGGTTGAATTTAACCACGCATCGGCTTGACATATATGATGAGAAATTAGCTAAAACTCAATTTTTAGAACAATTTGAAATCTTATTTAATGAGAATAATTCTGAAGCATCGGCGCTTAATGAATTACCTACTGCTTATGACTATATTCGATTGGGCCATCCATTATCTTGCCTAGTAGAATGGACAATTGCTCACCTAAATAATACAAACCCAAATAATGTAATCAGTTTCTCATCAAAAACGGTTCCTATATTAGCCATTCTAAGAAAAAATTTATTCGCTAATAAGAATACCCAAATTATTTACACAGGTGAATTACCAGATTTTTTTGATGCAGAAATACTAAGAAGTATTTACGGTTATAAATTTGATTTATTAAAGGTTGAAAATACTTCATCCATTTCAGAGTTTAACGGTAGTACCATTTTTATTTCACAAAAGGATGCCATATGCAATTTCAATCTAAGGTCAACTATTGATTTTTCTATTAATATTCATGCGTTCTTGGGAAGTATTTTAGTCGTAAACGGAGAACACAATGAATCTTATATTTCAGAAATACAGCATGTTAGAAGAAGAGAAACCATTGCAATGACACCTGCAAATTCTTTAGCTGCCATAAAGGTTCTAATAGGACAGTCTTCTTTCAATACTAATAAAAGTAATATTGAAACAAATAAAACATTGGTCTTAGATTCAATTAAGGCTATTACAGGCACTAATACAAAGGCCCTAGTTGGTTCAAGCGGACTTTCTATCCAATATGCGATTTTAATGGGGCTAATTCATGATGCGCTAGAAAACCATAAAGGAAAAGCTATCAAAATTGTAGTTCCTCCAAATTGTTATGGTGGAACCAATGACCAAGTAAGACGAGTTGCTGCTTGCATTAAAAATGTTGAAGTATTGGATTTACCAGTTGATGGTGAACACGATATGGTGGAGAGTATTGATCTGGTTTTAAATAAAATCGCTAGTGAAGATGCGATCCCTTATATCATCGCTGAAATCCCAACAAACCCTAGAGTTGAAGTTCCAGATCTTATAAAATTAAGAGATGTTTTAACTGAAGTTCGTAAAACTTCAACCGATGATATTGCTATTGATCCAGTTTTTATTTTAGATCAAACATTTTGCCCTAATGTGCATTTGTTAGGTGAAGGTGAAATACTATCAGAGATTAGGACCATTTCATTTTCCAGTGGATCGAAATTCCCAAGTGGTGGAAAATGTACTGCTGGCTATTGCATAGGAAATACAAAAACGAATGCTTTGATGGAGAAAATAGAATTGCACCTAACACTTTGTGATAACGAGGCAACAGCGCTCCAATATGAAATATTGGCAAAACAAATGCCTTCAATGAATCAAAGAATTAATGCTGCATACACCAATACTCGTGAGTTTGTAAATTTTATTAACGATACGTTACCAGATGCAAAAATAAATTTTGTTACGGAAGCATTAGCAAAAGAAGGATTTATGCCTTCTGTATTTTCATTAGACCTTCCTACTAAAGGTAATACTGATGAAGAAAGAGAAGCTTATAAGAGGAGATTAAATTTAAAATTAATCAAATTAATGATAACTGAAATCCCCAACGAAAGTAAGTATTGTGTAAGTTATGGACAGTTAAATGGATGTTACTGGACAATCCCTGCAACATCTACACAAGGGACTACTAAAGAAGGTGACAAAGATTATATTGCCCGTGTTTCCCTTTCTCCTAATATGGATCTTGAACTTCATAAAAAAGTGTTTTTAGATTTTGTTAAAAGTATTTAACTATTTCTTGGGATGGATGACATGATGTGATAATTTTAAAAATAATAAAATGTAATAATGTGAAGAATAACATTAGTATATTAGGTTGTGGTTGGCTTGGCCTTCCATTAGCATTGACGTTAACTAGCAAGGGTTATTCAATAAAAGGATCAACTACTTCAGAAATTAAGGTCGAAATATTAAATAATAATGGAGTACAACCATTTATTATTGATTTAAGTAATCGAGAAAGTGAATTTGAAGAGTTCTTAAATTCAGAAGTTTTAATTATTGCAATTCCATCAAAAAATATAGCCGGTTTTAAAAATTTAATTTCTCATATTGAAAATTCAAATATAAAAAACATTCTATTTATAAGTTCTACTTCGGTGTATCCAAATAGTAACTCAACGGTTACTGAAGAACACCTAACTAAAAAGACTCCGCTGTCGGATATAGAACTATTATTTAAGGATAATACAAAATTAAAAACTACTATTTTACGATTTGGAGGTCTTATAGGATACGACCGAAAGCCAGGGAATTTTTTTAAAAACGGAAAAGCAATTAATTATCCAGATGCTTTTGTAAACCTTATTCATAGAGATGATTGTATTCAAATTATTAAAGAAATAATAGAAAAAAATATATGGGGTAAAACTTTAAATGCCTGTACTGATACCCACCCTAAAAAAAGAGATTTTTATAGGAAAGAATTTAAAAAAGAAGGTCGTAATAATCCAACTTTTAAGGAATTTTTCCCTAATGAATATAAAATAATTAATAGCGATCTATTAAAATCAATTTTGAATTATAATTTTATATATTCTGATTTAATGAAATATTAAAGAAAAACCTCAAATAAATTTGAGGTTTTTTTAATCTTATTAATATTTCAAATTAAACGTTATCTTTCTTAATTAAGTTCAGTGCTGATCCTTCATTATACCATTCAATTTGTGAATTGTTATAGGTATGATTTGTAATTATAATATCTTTACTTCCATCGCTATGAACCACTTCAATAGTTAAAGGTTTACCTGGGGCAAATTCATTTAAATCTAAAAAGTTAAAAGTATCATCCTCTTGAATTAAGTCATAATCGCTTTCATTAGCAAATGTCAATCCTAACATACCTTGCTTCTTCAAGTTTGTTTCATGAATTCTAGCAAAAGATTTTACTAATACTGCAGCTACTCCTAAATGACGTGGCTCCATAGCAGCGTGTTCTCTTGAAGATCCTTCACCATAATTATGATCACCAACTACAATTGTTAACACTCCTGCGTCTTTATATGACCTTTGTGTTTTTGGTACGGAATCATAATCTCCATCCAATTGACTTTTAACAAAGTTTGTTTTCATATTGAAAGCATTAACTGCTCCAATTAAACAATTGTTCGAGATATTATCTAAATGACCTCTAAAACGTAACCAAGGTCCAGCCATAGAAATATGATCTGTTGTACATTTTCCAAAAGCTTTAATTAATAATTTCGCTCCCTCTATTTTATTTCCTAAGGGAACAAAAGGACTTAATAATTGTAAACGCTCAGAACTTTCATTAACTGTTATTTGAACATGACTTCCATCTGCTTCTGGTGCTAAATATCCATTATCTTTTACTTCAAAACCTTTTGGAGGTAACTCCCACCCTGTTGGCTCCTCAAACATTACTTCTTTACCGTTTTCATTTATTAATGAATCCTTTAATGGATTAAAATCTAAACGACCTGCTATCGCAATTGCTGCAGTTATCTCTGGTGAAGCAACAAAAGCATGAGTATTAGGGTTTCCATCTGCACGCTTAGCAAAGTTTCTATTAAAAGAATGTATAATACTATTCTTTGGTGCATTTTTAGGATTACTATATCTTGCCCATTGCCCAATACAAGGTCCACAGGCATTGGTGAATAGTTTAGCATTTAAGTTTTCAAAAACCTCAAGGATTCCATCCCGCTCTGCTGTATAACGAACTTGCTCAGAACCAGGATTAATTCCTAATTCAGCTTTCATTTTTATTCCTTTATCTAAGGCTTGTTGAGCTATAGATGATGCTCGAGATAAATCTTCGTAAGAAGAATTGGTACAAGAACCAATTAATCCCCATTCAACATTTAAAGGCCAGTCATTAGCAGTAGCTCTTTCTGCCATTTGTTCACCTACTTGAGTGGATAAATCTGGAGTAAAAGGTCCGTTTATTAAAGGTCCTAATTCAGATAAATTTATTTCAATAACTTGATCAAAATAACTTTCAGGGTCTGCATAAACTTCCGCGTCTCCAGTAAGATAATCTTTTACTTTATTCGCAGCATCAGCAACATCTTCACGATCCGTTGCTCTTAAATAACGTTCCATAGAATTATCATATCCAAAAGTAGAAGTAGTCGCTCCTATTTCAGCTCCCATATTACAGATAGTACCCTTTCCAGTACAAGACAAAGAAATAGCTCCATCTCCAAAATATTCTACAATAGCTCCGGTACCACCTTTTGCACTAACAATACCTGCTACCTTTAATATCACATCTTTTGGCGATGTCCATCCAGAGACTTTTCCTGTTAATTTTACGCCAATTAACTTAGGGAATTTAAGCTCCCAAGCCATTCCTGCCATTACATCTACTGCATCTGCTCCACCAACACCAATTGCAACCATACCTAGACCACCAGCATTAACAGTATGAGAATCGGTTCCAATCATCATTCCACCAGGAAATGCATAATTTTCTAATACAACTTGGTGAATAATACCAGCTCCGGGTTTCCAAAATCCAATACCATATTTATTTGAAACTGATTCTAAAAAATTAAAAACTTCGCTACTAACACTATTTGCGTTTTTTAAATCCCTTGCGGCTCCATCTTTTGCTTGAATTAAATGATCACAGTGAACCGTTGTTGGTACAGCAACTTGACTTTTGCCAGCTTGCATAAACTGTAATAATGCCATTTGAGCAGTAGCATCCTGACAAGCGATGCGATCTGGCGCGAAATCTACATAATCTTTACCTCTAATAAATGCTTTTGTTGCATTTCCATCCCAGAGGTGCGAGTATAATATTTTTTCTGACAGTGTCAATGGCTTTCCAGTTATCTCACGAGCTTTGTCTACTCTCTTTACCATTTGTGAGTAGACCTTTTTAATCATATCAATATCGAATGCCATATTTTTATAATTTTAAGAATTAAGCTTAATTTTTTTAAAGTTAAGCTTTTGCAAAATTACAAAATTTAAAGAATATTAACAAATATTGAAGGATACGGATATTTTAGTGAATATAATTTATCTATTATCGTAATTTTATAAACATATATTATAAAATGTCGTTTTTGTAGGTTATTTTTTACGAATTACGCAAAATAAATATCAGAATAAGGATCTAATAATATCTTCAATACTTAAACCTTCTGCTTCTGCCTTATAATTTTTAATTAATCGGTGGCGAAGAATACCAGTGGCAACTTTTTGAACGTCCTCTATATCCGGAGAAAACTTTCCATGCATTACCGCATATGTTTTTGCGCTTAAAATTAAATTTTGGGACGCTCTTGGTCCCGCTCCCCAATCTATATATTTTTTTACCATTTCTGGAGCATTAGAACTCTTAGGTCTAGTATTACTTACAAGTGTTACCGCATATTCGATAACATTGTCTGCTACAGGTATTTTTTGAATTAGTTCTTGATATTTTATAATTTCTTCAGCAGTAAATAGTGAGTTGATAATTGGTTTAGCTCCTACTGTAGTGGTTTTTACAATGTCTACTTCTTCTTTAAACGAAGGATACTCTAGATTAATGGCAAACATAAAGCGATCTAATTGGGCCTCTGGTAACGGATAGGTTCCTTCCTGCTCAATCGGGTTTTGTGTTGCTAATACAAAATAAGGCTTGTCCAATTTATAAGTATGACCAGCAATTGTGACAGATCTTTCTTGCATTGCCTCTAACAAGGCTGCTTGTGTTTTTGGCGGAGTTCTATTAATTTCATCTGCCAAAATAATATTAGAAAAAATTGGCCCTTTAATAAATTTAAAATGTCTGTTTTCGTCTAATAATTCTGATCCTAAAATATCACTAGGCATTAAATCTGGAGTAAACTGAATGCGTTTAAAATTTAATCCTAAAGCTTGAGCAACGGTATGAACTAGTAAGGTCTTTGCTAATCCTGGCACACCTATCAATAGAGAATGACCTCCAGAAAATATAGAAATTAGTACTTGCTCAACAACTTCATCCTGTCCAACGATTATTTTTTTAATCTCTTTTCTTAACTCATTATATTTTGTGACGAGCTGTTTTATTGCTATAACATCTGACATACTAATTTTCTTTTTTTACCCAATTATTAGTAAAATCACAATCTTTATAATCTGAGTTAACTTTAATGTATGTCTCTTTAATTTTTTCTTCTTGCCAATCTTCAATCGCTCTTAATTGTTTCTCTTTAAGAGCAAGTTCATGTACCTTCTCATAATCCATAACATAATCGGCAACATGTTCGTCATGTCTTGCAGTAACTGTTAATATTTTAAATATTTTTTTTCCTGTTCGATCTGTGTCGGTGTAAACCTTAGTTACTTCTCCCTTTTTAATATTATAAATTTGGGCGCTTAACGTAGGATCCATTTTTGTTAATTCAAACCTCGTATCCAATGTTTGTGGATTAACAAGTATCCCCCCATTATTTCTTGTTTCAAGATCATCGGAGTAAAGTCTTGCTGCTTCACTAAAAGGTATCTTTTCATCAATGATACTTTGCCGAATTGTGTCCATTTTTTTTCGTGCAGCTTTAACAATAGTTTGAGAAACTTCAGGGAAAATAATAATATGCCGCACATCTACCTCCTGACCTCTTATTTTATCAACTTTTAATAAATGAAAACCAAATTCAGTTTCAAAAGGTTCGCTCACTTCACCTTCTTGTAGTGAAAATGCCATATCTTTAAATTCCTTAGCCATAGGAGCATCTTTACGCACCCCTTCTATAAGTCCTCCTCTAGTTCGAGTTCCGTCTTTAGAATACAATACAGCTTTTGTTGCAAAAGAGGATCCATTATCTACGATATCAACTCTAATGACCTTAAGTCGATTAACTGCATCTTGCTTTGCTTTATCGGTAACTTCTGGTTCAATTACTAATTGAGCAACCTCTAATTCTGCACCAAATATTGGCCGCTCATCAATAGGAATTGAAAAGAAAAATGTTCTTACTTCCTCAGGAGTTATTGTAACATTTGATACAATATTTTCTTGCATGCGCTCCGTAAGCCTAATCTCTTTTCTAGCTTTAAATAGATCAGCTCTTAATTCCGTTATATTAGTTTTTCTGTAATAGGCAACTACCTTTTCTTCACTTCCTACTTGTTCAATCATATAAGCCATAAGCTGATCAACTTCTGGGGCAATTTCTGCATCGGAAATCAATATACTGTCTTGAATCGCTTGATGAACATATAACTTATCCTCCATTAATTTTCCTATCATTTGGCAACGATCAATGGTACTAATATCTACTCCATTTTGTTCAAATTCAAGATAACTTTTATCTATATCGAATTCTAAAATCACAAAATCTCCAACGACTCCGCTAACACCTTCGGCTTTAAATCTTTTAAAATTAATTACGGTGTCAAGTTCAGTTTTTTGCTCAATAATTTCTGTGTTTTCTGCAACACCGTCACTATCAACAACAACAACTTCTTGAGCTATTATTGGGGTTAACAAACTAATAAATAGTATTTGTAGAAAGCTATTTTTCTGTAAAAAGTTCAAAATTTTTATTTTTAATTGCATCTATTGTAATCTCTTTTTCTATTTTCTTTAAAATTTCTTGCTTTCTTTTGTTTAATACAATTTGCTCTATTGTAGGTTTAACATAAGAAAGAGGAGCAATATCATTTGTTTTTAATACCGCTTCGATTTTCACCAAATATACTCCTAATGAATCTTGTAATTGTGTAAAATTAGTTTTTTTTAACACTTCAATATTGCTCTGTTTTAACACTGGTAAAGCTCCTATTAATAGATCACTTTTTATCCAAATTGAATCATTTAAATTAAACGCTTTAAATTTGATACTTAATTTTGTTAATTCGTATTTATCAATAGAGTCAAATCGTTTAAATTTTTCTACTAATTCTTTTGTGTTTGAAAAATTTTCATCGATGTGTATATACCTTATCTTTAATAAATCATCATTTAATTTAAAATTTTCTTTATTCTGATTATAAAATTTTTCAAGTTCTTCAAAAGTTATTACACTATCTAATCGTTTAGCAACTATTGAGCTCTTATAAGCTTCGGTATAAAGATCTGTTTTATATTGATTTACTAAATTATTATAAGCATCCTGTTTCTCTTGAGTTAAGTTAATTATAGACTGATCAATTAATAATTGTTTAGTAGCCCACCTGTTTATAAAATTAGTAACTATTAATGTACTGTCATCTTTTGATGTATTTTCAAAAATTAACCTTTTAACATCTTTTTGATATAAATAACTATCATTAACTCTAGCAATAGGTATGTTTAGTTTGTCTTGTTTAATATAATCGCAAGAAACTAAAGTAATTATACTAATAATAGTTAAAAATATTTTATCCATTAATTATCCAATTCTTTTTTAATTTTTCTAAGAGATTTCTTATTAATTTCAACTTTGTATTTATCTCTGAGGCTTTTCATCCATCTTTTTTCTATTTCACTTTGGTAGTTACTTAAAACGATTCCTCTAACATTTGTAAATTCTTTTACTGATGGCGCGATAACTTCTTTAACGTTTACAACGACACTAGAGTTGTCTCTTTTATAAATTTCTGAAATCCCTTCTTTTATTTCAATACCTTTAGGAAGTTCATTTTGATCTATTTCATAGATACCACTTGTAATAATGACATTTACTTTTCCATCTGTATTGAGCAGTTCTTTAATTTTCGTAATTTCCATTCCCTCATTTATTAATTCTTGGGCTTTTTTAGCGCTTTCATTATTAGTACTAGAAATAATATCTACATCAACTCTTTCCTTCCACATATAATTACCTTTTGTAGCTTCATAATATTTCTTTAGGCCAATCGAGTCTAATTTTGCAGCTTGCCATATATTATTTTTCATTACATCATAAACTAAAAGTCCATTTCTGTATTCATTAATAATGATTGCATACTCTTCATTCTCTAATTCTAATCTTTCTTTGTAATAATTTTTAAGTACTTCATTCTTAAATACACTGTACATATCTAATAACAATCTGCTCTTATCAGAATATTTTTTTCCCAGCCTTTGGTGATCTCTTATGTATTTAGCAAAGTCAGAATACATAATTTTTTTAGTTCCTATAGTAAAAAGCACTTTATTATCTTTAGAAGAAATAGGGGTATATATCCACTTCTTTTTATAAATACTATCTGTTAAGTAGGTATTGAAATAAGGAGAGTAGCTTAGCCCCTCTTTGTAACCATATTTAGCAATTATCTTATTACTAATTGTTTGTGTGACAAAATTTGCTCTAGCTCCAGTATTAATTTTCTTTTCTATGTCTGGTTTCTGTTCTTCAAAAGAAGGTATTGTAAATTTTTCGTTGAGTCTTATAATGTGCCATCCAAAAGAACTTTTAATAGGAGCTAATATTTCTCCATCATTCTTTATAGAATATGCTGCATTCTCAAATTCTGGAGCTCTTAAATCTCCGGGACCAAAAGTTTTAATTTTACCTCCAACTTTACCAGTACTTTTATCTTCTGAGAATTGTTTGGCTACATTTTCGAAGGATTCCCCTTGCATGATCATTGCATATAATTCATTAATTCTTTCTTCAGGGTTTTCTACCTTTTTATCCTTATTGGAAAAAATCATAATGTGAGAAACATTAATTTTTGGTTTCTTTACTCTTCGGTCATTTACTTTGATTACATGATAACCAAAAGCAGTTCTTGTAATCTTGGATATCCCTCCAACTTCTGTATTGTAAGCTTCTGTTTCGAAAGGATATACCATTCCAAAAACAGTAAAATACCCTAGCTTTCCTTTAGTGTTTTTGGCACCTGGTTCTTCAGAATAATTAACAACTAAGGTTTCAAAATCTTCTCCACTAACTGCTTTATCATAAGCAATTTTAATTTTATTATATGCAATTAGTGTGTCCTTAGGAAGTCCATTAAAATTGACTAAAACTAAAATATGATCTGCATTTATTTCTTCTTTTCCTCTTTCATAAGCCTCATCTAATAATTGAGACGCAATTCTTTTATCAAAGATGTATTTTTTCGAAAGTTGATCTTCGTATTTTTCAAATTCCTTTATATACGTTTCATTTTTATCTAAATCTTGTTTGTAAGCTTCTGTAATTTTTAACTTATAATCTATAAATAAGTCTAAATATCCGTCAACCTTTTTTTGAGATTCTTCAATAACTAAATCAATATTTTTATTAAAGACTTGTTTAAATTCAGAAGAATAAACGGGTTCTGCATCAATAGTTAACAAAACATTATTTTTATTTTGGGATATTCCAGTAAAATAAGTTGTTAAAAGCAAAAGTAAAAGTAAATTTCTTTTATTCATTTTCATAGATTATAGTGAGTATTAAAACGGTGCAAATGTAAGAAAAATATAGCTTTAAGCAAATTGCTTTCTGTTAAGCTTTACTTAAGAAGTAGCTGTTTTATTGGTTTTATTTTTCTTTAACTTGTATATTTGCAAAAATCTAAAAAAACATTATGAAGAAATTAAGTATTTTATCAATCATTGCAATTATTTTCAGTATTCAATTAAACGCACAATCAAAAGTAGGAACAGTTGATGTTGAGTATATCATATCTAATATGCCAGAACTAGAACAAGTAAGAACTGATGTAACATCCTATAATGATGGCTTAGAAAGCCAATCTAAATTAAAAATAAACACATTCCAGACATTGGTAGATTCATATCAACAAAACGAAAGCACTTACACTGAAGCCATTAAAAAAGAAAAACAAAGTGAAATAATTGCTCTAGAAAATGATATTAAACAATTTCAGCAAAATTCTAATAAGTTAATTCAACTAAAACAAGATGAATTAATTCAGCCTCTTTATCAAATAATTGGTGATGCATTAAATGCGGTTTCTAAAGAAGAGAAATTTACACAAGTATTTACGATCAATAACAATATCGTATACTTAGATCCTAAAATGGATCTTACCATTAAAGTGATGAAAAAAATGGGATTACCGATTCCTAAAGAATAATAGTATCTTTATTTATCTCGAATAATTAGGGGCCTCCTTTGTAATAGTGACATTGTGTGGGTGGCTTTCTTTTATTCCAGAAGCTGTAATTTTTATAAATTTAGCAGATTCCTTTAACACTTCTATATCCTTTGCTCCACAATAACCCATTCCGGCTCTGAGACCTCCAATAAACTGAGTCATACTCTCTAAGAGCTCTCCTTTATAAGGAACTCTGCCAACAATACCTTCAGGAACAAGCTTCGTAAGATCATCCTCAACATCTTGGAAATAACGATCTTTAGAACCTTGTTTCATTGCTTCCACTGAACCCATTCCCCGATATGATTTAAATTTTCTTCCTTCGTAGATAATTGTTTCACCTGGCGATTCTTTAGTACCCGCTAATAATGAACCTAACATCACACAATCTGCTCCTGCAGCAATTGCCTTAACAATATCACCCGTATAACGAACACCTCCATCTGCTATAACAGGAACTCCAGTTCCTTTTAGGGCTGCAGCTACTTCTAATACTGCAGAAAATTGAGGAAAGCCAACTCCAGCAATAATACGTGTAGTACAAATGGACCCTGGACCAATACCAACTTTAACTGCATCTGCTCCTGCATTCACTAAATATTTTGCAGCTTCAGCAGTTGCAATATTTCCAACCACAACATCCAAATCGGGAAATTGTTTTTTAATTTTTTTCAATACAACGACCACTCCTTTTGTATGACCATGTGCAGTGTCGATGATTACTGCGTCTACTTGAGCATTTACTAATGCTTGTGTTCGTTCAACTGCATCTGCAGTAACGCCAATTGCTGCTGCAACTCTTAACCTTCCAAAACTATCTTTATTAGCAATTGGTTTTTGAGTAACTTTAGTAATATCTCTAAAGGTTATTAAACCTAATAAAGTATTATCTTCACTAACAACAGGAAGTTTTTCAATTTTGTTTTTTTGCAATATAATTTCTGCTTCTGCTAAGGAGGTTCCTTTACTTACAGTCACTAAATTTTCAGAAGTCATAACCTCTGTCAAAGGTTTTTTATAATCTTTTTCAAAACGCAAATCCCTATTAGTTACAATCCCTATTAATTTTTTTTGTTCGTCAATAATTGGAATCCCTCCAATACCATATTCACGCATAGTACTTTGAGCATCTCCAATTGTAGCAGTTTCAGGAAGTGTAACTGGATCGATAATCATACCACTCTCCGATCTTTTTACTTTTCTTACCTCAGCAGCTTGTTTTTTAATACTCATGTTTTTATGCAGTACCCCTATCCCACCTTCACGAGCCATTGCCATTGCCATCGCACTTTCTGTAACGGTATCCATGGCAGCTGATAATACTGGAACATTTAAGGTAATGTTTCGAGTAAACTTAGTATTTATTGATACTTCACGTGGTAAAACTTCTGAATAAGCAGGTACTAACAATACATCATCGTATGTTAATCCCTCTCCTAAAATTTTGTTATTGTGTGCGGTCATTGCAATTAAAATTATTTTCAGTTTGAAGAAATAGTAACTAATTAATTGCATGCAAATCTACTAAAAATAGTTGACTATTTTTCTTTTTTTAACAATTGTAATAAAATAGAAAAGGATGCTATTAAAATATACCTTCAATTATAATCCCAAAAACTGCTAGAATATATTTCACCAAGAGTATTCCTTCAAAAAAAAATAAATTTCAACAAAAATTAATGTGGTCAAGAAAAAGAACTCTATTATTAAAAAAAAATATTTTTTAATTTAATTATCAGTTACCTACAAGAAACCTTTAATTCATCTTGGTATTGAATTCTAGCCAAACTTGCCCACTGAATGAGTTTTTCTTGATCTTCTTTAGAAAGTTTACCGTGTATCCAAGTATAAGAATCTAATGGCATTTCACCTTCTTCTACTTCTTCAATAAGTTCTTCTAATTTATGATCTTTCTTTTTTATAGAATACGTTTCCCAAGCAGACATATTAAAATCTCCTTTAGCTTCTTTCACATGATCTGCTAACCAATAAGATATCGGAGCAACCTCAGCGTACCAAGGATATTTTGTTGAATCTGAATGGCAATCAAAACAGTTTTGTTTTAAAATCATAAACACATCTTCAGATGGATTGGTTTCCTTTTTAAATGCCGTAATTCCTTCTGTTCCTCCTTTATTTTTATCAGGACGTATAAACTGCATTACAACGAACACAAGCAATAACAAAAGTCCTATAAATTTTAGTATTTTATTCACAATTAATCGTTTAGTGATTTTAAATATAATATTACTGCTTTTCGAATATCAAAAGGTATTTCACCTTTTAAAGGTTTATAAACAGATGTGATTCCTTTATTCTCTGGTGTTAAAAAAGGAATATCATATCCTTTCAATAAAAAATCACTAAAAGCAACTTTGTAAGTTTTGTTTAAGTCGATCGCTTCTCCAACTATTAGCCATTCCCCTTGTGCGTCTTCAGTTATATTAAAACGCTGTAAATAAGCTCCTGTTCCTCGCTTAGATTTACCAAAATCCAATACTTCTTTCAATAACATTCCTTTTATAGCTACTTTTAAAATTCCGCCACCAAATGGTAAAGTTCTAAAAACATCTACACTAGATAAAGTATTAGGAAGCATATCATCAATTCGAATGGAACCTCCGTTTACCAGCGCTGCATCTACCTCATAATTATAAGACCAAGCCATCGCTTCGGTAATTACACCTCCCAAATTAGTTTGCATCCCCCTATTTGCATTGTCAGTTCCATCTAAAGGTGCCTTGGTAATAAAAATAACTTCATTAGGATCTTTTATGATTTCTTTTATTTTTAAATTTAAAATACCTAGCCATTTATTAACTATTGTTGTTATTTCTGGTTTTGAAGCTATCTTTCTATCAATAAAAAATAATTCTGAATCTATTACTAGCTCTTTAGTTTTAATATTATAAACCAACGTGTGTATGTAAATGGTTTTAGCATTTGCATCTGCTTTTGTTATTTTTGATTTTCCAACAGAAACAGACATGGCATCATGTTCGTGGCCGCCTATTATTAGGGGTATTTCTGGAATTATTTTTAATAATTCTATGTCTTGTTCAATTTCTAAATGGGTTAAACCAAAAACTATATCTACTTTGCCTTTTAATTCGCTGTAGGCTCTTTCAGATTCAGAATACATATCTCCATAATAGACAAAGTCTTTTGAATTCGATGGCAAAGTCACTCCTAAAAAACCAATTTTCATTTCTTTTCCATTCGCGCCTTTGATATTTATAGTATAAGTATCTGCAACAGAAGTGGTATCATCCTCTTTTTGAACTTTAAAAAAAGAAGTATTATCATCACTGACATGACGAGTATTGGAAGACATCCAAGGGAAAGTTGATTCGTTTAATCTTTTTTGCAATTCATCTTCTTTTATATCGAATTCATGATTTCCAAAAGTTACCAAATCAAAATTCATGGCATTCATAACTTCAATCATTTGTTTACCACTAACACGTTCACCATCAATTTTAATGGTTCCTAATAAAGAGGGGTTTAAAAAATCACCTGCCATCAACAAGAAGGTATTTGGAGTTTGTTTTTTTATCGAATCACTGACGTGAGCAACTCGGGCCATACCTCCAAATTCTCCTCCGCCTAAAGGGGCAATTTCATAGACATCGTTCACCTGAATAAACTTAAATGTAATCTCATTGTCTGCTTTATTTTCTTTACAACTAAAAAAAGTTGTCAATAAAAGCAACAACAAAAAAAAATGGTTTCTCATTCGTTTATGTATTAATTAATGGTACTTATTAAATATTTTAGAAGCTTCCTTATAGGCATTTTCAAAAGAGATTGAATTGACATTTGTATTCACTTTTTCTGCATTAAAATAGCTCAATATTTTTTCGGTAGGCATATTACCAGTTAAATCATCTTTTGCCATAGGGCAACCTCCAAACCCTTGAATAGCTCCATCAAATCTTCTGCAACCAGCTAGATATGCAGCTGAAATTTTTTCTTTCCATTTTGTAGTGGTGGTATGTAAATGAGCACCAAACTCAATGCTAGGATATTTTGTGATTAATTCTGAAAATAAATAAGTAATAATCTCTGGACTCGAAGAACCTACAGTATCACTTAATGAAAGAATCTTAACTCCCATATTGGATAACTTTTCTGTCCATTCTCCAACAATATCAATACTCCAAGGATCTCCATAAGGATTTCCGAATCCCATAGAGAGATAGGCCACTACTTTTTTATTTTTTGAATCTGCAAGGTTTAAAATTTCTTTTAACGTTTCAATAGACTGCGCAATTGTTTTATGAGTATTTCTCATCTGAAAGTTTTCAGAAATAGAAAAAGGATATCCTAAATAATCTATTTGGTCAAACATTATAGCATCTTTTGCTCCTCTTATATTAGCAACAATTGCTAATAATTGGCTTTCTGTACTGGATAAATCTAAAAGTGAAAGCAACTCTGAAGTATCTTTCATTTGAGGTATTGCTTTAGGAGACACAAAACTACCAAAATCAATCGTATCGAAACCACAGTCTAATAATGATTGAATAAATTGCGCTTTTTCTTTAGTAGGAATCCAATCTCGAACTCCTTGCATTGCATCTCTTGGGCACTCTATAATTTTTACATTTTGCATTACTCAAAGATAAGAATTCCTTTGATGTATTTTTTAAATTTATAAAAAATTAAGGAATCAAAATAAATACTGCAATACCAAGAAAAACAACTATTTGAATCCATTTTAATAAAATAGAAACATTTTTATTTTCATTTAATGCAGTAGATATATATCCTGCCGAAATTGCTAAGCTACTAAATACGAAAAATGAAATAGTCATAAATAAAATGCCCAAAACATAAAACTGATAAATGGTATTTTGAAATTCATCCCACAAAAATCCAGGAAAAAAGGCAAGAAAAAATATTAGAATTTTTGGATTCACTAAATTCATAATCACACCTTGTTTAAAAAGTTGCAAATACGTTTTTTTGGAAATATTATTTTTTAAATCGACATGTGAGTTACTTCTAAAAACTTTATAAGCCAAGAATAATAAATAACAAGCACCTATTATCTTTAATCCATAAAAAATTGTTTCTGAAGTAGCTATAATTGCAGAAACTCCAAAGGCCAGTAAACTAGTATGGACGATACATCCACTTATCAATCCAATAGTGGTGGCAATACCACTTTTAGTTCCATTTGCCAAAGATTGTGCTATGACATAAAGGTTATCCGGTCCTGGTGTTAATGCTAAAAATAAAGTGGCAATAGAAAATGAGATTAAACTTTCTATCATCCTTTTAGGATGGCTTTATTTATTCTTTTTACAAGTCCTGGTCCTTCATAAATAAAACCAGTATAAAGTTGAACTAAACTAGCTCCAGCATTTAACTTATCCATTGCATCTTTTTCTGAATGAATACCTCCAACTCCTATAATTGGAAAGGAACCATTGCTGTTTGTATGCAAATAACGAATGACTTCTGTAGATTTATCAGTAATTGGTTTTCCACTTAAACCACCCATTTGTTTTTTATTTTCTGAAATTAACCCATCCCTTGCAATTGATGTATTTGAAGCGATAACTCCGTCAATAGCTGTTATTTTAATCAATTCAATTATTTCATCTAATTGGCTATCATTTAAATCAGGTGCTATTTTTAAAAGTATCGGCTTTTGTTTTTCAAAAATTTTGTTTGCTTTTTGAACGTTAGTAATTAATTCTTCCAAATAATCTTTGTCATTTAACTTTGCGTGACTAGATACATTTGGACAACTCACATTTAACACAAAATAGTCAACATAAGGATGTAACTCATTAAAGCATATTAAGTAATCTTCCGTATATTTTTCATGAAGTGTCTGGGTATTTTTACCAATATTACCACCAATAATTATACTGGTATTAGATTTTAATTTTTCAACAGCAGCTTTTACACCCTCATTATTAAATCCCATCCTATTAATAATTCCCTGGTCATCTTTTAATCTAAATAATCTTTTTTTCTCATTACCGATTTGTCTTTTTGGAGTAACAGTTCCTATTTCAATAAAACCAAAACCAAAGTTTGATAATTCTTTGTATAAATCAGCATTTTTATCAAAACCAGCAGCAAGCCCCACTGGATTAGAAAATTTTATTCCAAATAATTCTCTTTCTAATTTTTTACTTTTAATTTGAAAAAGGCTTCTAAATAAAACTCCAAAACCAATATAATTGAAAACTTTAATCATAAAAAAAGAAAAATAATGTACTTTTTCTGGATCAAAAAGAAATAAGATAGGTCTGATTAATAATTTATACATAGAATAAATATGAAGTACAAAAATAGTATTTTTGTACTATAGATTTTAAGAAAATAAGCAATGATTGAAAAACAACACCTAATTGATCGTTTTGTAAGCTATGTTACAGTAGATACTGAAAGTGATCCAACTAGCGAAAACACTCCAAGCACCAAGAAACAATGGGATTTGGCAAATGCTTTGGTAGCGGAGCTAAAAGAAATAGGAATGAAAGATGTTTCTATAGATGAGAATTCTTATATCATGGCTACTTTACCTAGTAATTCGGATAAAGAACTACCAACTATTGGTTTTATATCTCACTTTGACACCTCTCCAGATTTTACTGGAGCTAATGTAAAACCCCAAATTATAGAAAATTATGATGGAACTGATATTATTTTAAATAAAGAAAAAGACATCATATTATCGCCTTCTTATTTTGAAGACTTATTGCTTTATAAAGGGCAAACATTAATAACTACAGACGGAACAACTCTTTTAGGTGCAGATGATAAAGCAGGAATTACAGAAATTATTTCTGCTATGGAATATTTAATTAATCATCCTGAATTAAAACATGGCACTATAAAAGTAGGTTTTACTCCAGATGAAGAAATCGGAAGAGGAGCACATAAATTTGATGTTAAAAAATTTGGTGCGGACTGGGCTTACACCATGGATGGCAGTCAAGTTGGCGAATTAGAATATGAAAATTTTAATGCAGCTGGCGCGGTTGTGACGGTAAAAGGAAAAATTGTTCATCCAGGGTATGCAAAAGGAAAGCTGATTAATAGTATGTATATAGCTACACAGTTTATCAATTCACTTCCTAAAATGGAAACTCCCGAACATACTGAAGGAAGAGAAGGTTTTTTCCACTTACACGATATGAATGGCGCTGTAGAAGAAACAAAATTACAGTATATTATTAGGGACCATGATCTATCACATTTTGAGGCGAGGAAAAATGTAATTAATAAACTCGCAGCGGATTTAAACTCGCAATATGGTAGAGAAGTAATTTCTGTTGAAATTAAAGATCAATATTTTAATATGCGTGAAAAAATTGAACCCGTAATGCATATTGTAAAAATTGCTGAAGAAGCAATGATTCAAGCAAACATCAAACCATTAATAAAACCTATTAGAGGCGGAACAGATGGATCACAATTAAGCTATATGGGTTTACCATGTCCAAATATATTTGCTGGTGGGCATAATTTTCATGGGAGGTATGAATATGTTCCTGTTGAAAGTATGCAAAAAGCCATCGAGGTTATAGTTAACATAGCGCAATTGGTTACCAAGAATTAATGGCATAAAAAAACCTTCAGATTTTACTGAAGGTTTTTTTATATAAATATAACTGTAAAGTTATTTCTTTTTTTCTGGATCTGGAGCGTTTAATTTATTACTCATTTCCATTGAAATAGCAGACCTTTCATACTTCATTTTTCCTGCAGCAGATTCTAATATACAAGTACCATCATCATTAAGATCCAGTAATTTTGCATGCATTCCACTTTTTGTAATAACTTTATCACCTTTTTTAAGCTCATTTGCAAAACTTTTTTCTTGCTTTTGCTTTTTCATTTGTGGTCTTATCATAAATAGATAAATAACCGTAAATAATAATATTAGTGGAAGAAAACTTTGTAATTGTTCCATAAGGGCTATTATTTTTTAGTGATTAATTATTTAGATGTTGGACCACTACCTGCTTTTGGGTTTACAAAAGCTTTAATTTTAATAGTTTCCTTTCCGGTTTCAGTATTTGCAGTAACAGTAACTGTTTTACTTACTTGATTTTTACCACTTCCATTAAATTTAACTAACATTTCTGCAGAATCTCCAGGGGCTACAGGTGTTTTAGGATAGGTTGGCACTGTACAACCACAACTACTTTTTGCGTTTACAATTACCAATGGAGCTTCTCCAGTATTTGTAAATTTAAAAACATGCTCTACGGCAGTTCCTTGGTCGATAGTTCCAAAATCAAATTCTGTTTCAGAAAATACCATTTTTGGAAATTTTCCAGAATTAGCATCGCGTGTTTCAGCTTCTGCTACTTTTTCTTTACTTACTTTAGAAGCAGCGTTTTCTTTACAAGATGTAAAACTAAACGCGGTTATTACGGCAAGAATTAAAATTATTTTTTTCATTTTATTTTGATTTATTATTTAAGCTGCTAAATTACTGATTTTTTATATTTAATTAAGTCCTCTCCCTATTTTATTTAATTTATCTCCTTTTGTCAAATCTTTTACCATTTTATCTAAAATACCATTTATAAAACTACAGCTTTTAGGTGTAGAATACTCTTTAGACACCTCAAGATATTCATTAATGGTAGCTCTTACTGGTATAGAAGGAAAAAACAAAAACTCTGAAATGCCCATTTTTAAAATAATCATATCTATTTCAGCTATCCTTTCTTTGTCCCAATTTGGAGTTTTACTATCAATTTCTTCAGAGAGTTCATCTTCGTTAATAATCACTTTTTGAAACAATTGCAAAGCATATTCTCTATCTTCTTTGTTTTTATAAACTTCAGGAATCAAAATGGTATTAATATTTTTTTCAGTTATTTTCTGTAACATCTTTAATAGCAAGGTGTTTACTAAAGGAAAATCATCAAGCCAAGTAAGGCGTTTATCTTCTAGATATTCATATAGTTTTTCGTTGGGAGCTATAATATCTTTAAAAATTTTAATAATAAATTCTTTGTCTTCTGAAAAGGTTGATTCTTTTTTGTTAAGAAAATTTAAGTACCATTCTTTTTCTTTTAATTCATTAAATATTATAGCAATGTACTCTGAATCGTTTTCCCAGTAATTAAGTTTCTTTTTCTTGATAATATCCAAAAATATTTCATTTGAATTTAGTAATGAAACGACCTTGTTATCAATAAATAATTTACTTGGTTTTTTTTCTAAATCGGTAGCTAAATGCTTTTTTTGAGATATGAGTAAATAATTTTCAGCTTGATCGCGCAATGCTATTAATAATTGAATCATTAATAAGTACAAATCCTGCATTTGTTCCATATTATAGAGCAAAAACTTTTCTTGTTTTTCTAAATCTTTATTTTCAGCTTGGTTATAAGCATAGATAGATTGTAAAACCTTTACTCTAATGTGTCTTCTTGTAAGCATATTTATAAGAACGTTAAAACAAAAAAAGCACAGAATAAATATTTTGTACTTTTTTAATTAATTTAATTACTAATTGTTTTTTTTTAATCTTCGAGCGTCAATCCTAGCCTTTGCAACATCAAAAGCAGCTTGATGTGAGGTTACACCGTTAATAACTGCATTTTCTAATATTTCTAAGGTAGTATTGTATATATTTTCAGTTTTACGAATAATTTCTTTTTTGTCATAATTTTCTAATTCAGCGTAAACATTAATGATTCCTCCTGCATTAATTAAAAAATCTGGTGCGTAAACAATACCTTTTTCTTTTAGTAAAATCCCATGTCTATCTTCATGAGCTAACTGATTGTTAGCTGCACCAGCGATTACTTTTGCTTTTAAATGAGGTAATGTTTGATCATTAATAGTTGCGCCTAGAGCACAAGGCGAATAAATATCCATTTCTTCAGCATAAATATTATCTCCTTCATAAATAGTTACACTATACTTATCTCTAACTTCTTCTAATCTATCTTGATTAATATCAGAAATATAAACTTTAGCTCCTTCATTAGTTAAGTTTTCTACCAAAGCTTCACCTACATTTCCAATTCCTTGGACATACACCACTTTGTCTTCTAAAATATTGGAACCAAATGCATGGTTTGCAGCTGCTTTCATTCCCATAAAAACACCATAAGCAGTAATCGGGGAAGGATTACCAGCTCCACCTATTTCTTCAGAAATACCAGTTACATAAGGTGTAACAGTTCTAACTAAATCCATATCGGCAGTTGCCATACCAATATCTTCCGCAGTGATATATCGACCTCCTAAAGAATGTACAAACTCTCCAAAACGCAACATTAATTCTGGTGTTTTTTGTGTTTTTGCATCACCAATAATAACCGCTTTACCACCACCTAAATTAAGTCCAGTAATTGCAGATTTATAAGTCATACCTCTAGACAAACGCAATACATCATTTAACGCTTCCCATTCATTTTTATATTGCCACATACGGGTACCTCCAAGCGCAGGCCCCATAACTGTATTATGTATACTGATTATTGCTTTTAATCCACTATCTTTGTCATTGCAAAAAACAACTTGTTCATGATCATCAAAAGAAACCTGTCCAAAAACAGGACTTATTTTTTTGAGATCATTTTTGTTAACTACTTCAGTCTCCATATATTGAATTTTTACATCCTTAAAAAGGACGTGCAAAAGTAGTTGTTTGCTAATAATCTCGCAATAATATTAGTGTTAAATTAAGATATTGTCAAAAAAACCACTTAACTATCAATGAAAGAACTTCAACAACTTAATCTTTATTTAAAAAAATACAGTGGAAAATTATTACTTGGTTTAATAATTACAATAATAGCGACCGTATTTAAATTAGTTGTTCCAAAAAAAATTGGAGACATTATTAATATAATTGAAAATTACATCAATGGTTCTTCATCAGATCTCAGTATTGTTAAAAAAGAATTATTCATAAGTATTCTTATCATATTAGGTACTGCTCTATTAGCAGGATTTTTTACTTTCTTAATGCGACAGACTTTTATTGTTGTTTCTAGAAATATTGAATTCGATTTAAAAAATGAAATCTTTAAACATTACGAACGTCTTTCACTAGAGTTCTATAAAAAACATCGAACGGGCGACTTAATGAATCGAATAAGTGAAGATGTCTCTAAGGTTAGAATGTATGCTGGGCCTGCTTTAATGTATAGTGTCACAAATATAACTTTACTTGTAGTTACATTAAGTTATATGTTCTATTCCGCGCCAACCTTAACATTATATGCAATAGCTCCGCTACCTTTTTTGTCGGTTGCTATATACAAACTAAGCGCAGCAATCCATAAACGGAGTACTATTGTGCAACAATACCTATCAAAACTCACCTCTTTTACGCAAGAAAGTTTTAGTGGTATTTCAGTTATAAAAGCTTATGGTATTGAGCCCCGAATTATTAAAGATTTTGATGTTTTATCTGAAGGCAGTAAGGATAAAAACATAGATCTAGCAAAGGTACAAGCTTTGTTTTTCCCCCTAATGATACTCTTAATTGGATTGAGCAACATATTAGTTATCTACATTGGGGGCAAACAATTTATTAATGGTGAAATAAAACAACTTGGAACCATCGTTGAATTTCTTATTTATGTAAATATGCTAACTTGGCCTGTTGCTGTTATTGGCTGGGTAACTTCTATGGTCCAACAAGCTGAAGCTTCTCAAAAAAGAATCAATGAATTTTTGAATGAAAAACCAGCTATTGAAAACTATGTAGAAACAGAAACAAAAATTAATGGAGTAATTGAATTCAAAAATCTTTCTTTTACATATTCAGATACTAATATTACAGCACTTAAAAATATTTCATTTAAAATAAACCCCGGAGAGACGCTAGCGATATTAGGAAATACAGGATCTGGAAAATCTACTATCTTAGAGTTAATCGGTAGGCTTTATGAAGTTGATAAGGGTCAACTTAAAGTCAACAACAAAAACATCAAAGATTTAAATATTTCAAGCTTAAGAGGCAGTATTGGGTATGTCCCTCAGGACGCTTTTCTTTTTAGCGATTCCATATTAAACAATATTAAGTTTGGCAAAGAAAATGCAAGTAATGAAGAAGTTTTTGAAGCTGCAAAAAAAGCATCAGTTCATGAAAACATCATTGGTTTTAACAAAGGTTATAAAACTATTTTAGGAGAACGAGGAATAACATTAAGTGGTGGGCAAAAACAACGTGTATCTATTGCTAGAGCAATTATTAAAGATCCTCAGATTTTACTATTGGACGATTGTCTATCTGCGGTAGATACTGAGACAGAAGAACAGATTTTAAATAATATAGAAACTTTATTAAAAAATAAAACTACCATTATTGTTAGTCATCGCATATCTTCAGCTAAAAATGCCCATAAAATAATTGTTATGAAGGAAGGTGAAATCATACAACAAGGAACCCATAATGAGTTAATAAAACTGGAGGGTTATTATAAAGAGTTGTATGCAAAACAATTATTAGAAAAAGAAAATTAACTATAATGTTGCCATAGTTGTATTTTTTTTAGATTTTTGGGGAAATGTTATAAATAATAAAATTATGAGTGATAATTATATGATGGAGCGAGAAGAAATTCATTCTAAAGTAATGCGAGCTGGAAGACGAACTTATTTCTTTGACGTAAGAGCAACAAAAGCAGGAGATTATTACTTAACCATCACGGAAAGTAAAAAGTTCACAAATGACGATGGTTCATTTCATTACAAAAAGCACAAAATTTATCTTTATAAAGAAGATTTTTCTGAATTTAAAGATAGTTTAGATGAAATGATTTCATTTATAATCGATGAAAAAGGAGAAGAAGTAATTAGTGATCGTCATCAAAGTGATTATAAAAAAGAAGAAGAAGTATCAAGTTCTGACGCTGATTCTGAAGATTCCTCAATATCAAATTTTACAGACGTAGACTTTGATGATATCTAATAAGTTTATATCCTATTAATAGCCATAAACATCCTTTCAATAATATAATTTTGAAAGGATGTTTTTTTATATATTTATGCGAATTAAATTCAATCGCATGAAAAAGGGTACCCTACTATTTTTTTTATTTCTTTCAATTAAATCATTTACTCAGGACTATCATGTAAAGCTAGATTATTTTCTACCAAATAATATATCATACAATCAAGACATTCCAACACCGGCGAGTGTAATAGATCATGAAATTGGAGACTGGCATATTACTCATGATAAATTAGTACAATACATGTATGCTCTTGCTGAATCAAGTGACCGTATTTCCATAGAGAATAGAGGGAGAACATTTGAAGGGAGACCACTCTTACTTTTATATATAAGCGCTCCAAATAACCTATCTAATCTAGAAAAAATAAGAGAAAATCATATTTCCTTAACTGAAAACGGCTCTAATAATGTAGATGTAACAAAAATGCCAATTATAGTTTATCAAGGCTTTTCAATTCATGGAAATGAACCTAGTGGATCTAATGCTGCGCTTGCGGTAGCTTATTATTTAGCTGCTGCTCAAGGGTCAGAAATTGAAAAATTACTTAACGAAACAGTTATTTTATTTGACCCCTCCTATAATCCTGATGGCCTACAACGGTTTGCATATTGGGCAAATATTAATAAAAGTAAAAACATCAATCCAGATCCAAACGATCGAGAATACAATGAGATATGGCCGGGTGGAAGAACCAATCATTATTGGTTTGATATGAATAGAGATTGGTTACCTGTTCAACTTCCAGAAAGTCAGGCAAGAATTAATACCTTTCATAATTGGTATCCTAATATATTAACCGATCATCATGAAATGGGGACCAATTCAACTTTTTTCTTTCAACCTGGTATCCCTTCTCGAACGAATCCTTTAACACCGAGTAAAAACCAAGAAATTACAGAAGCTATTGGAAACTTCCATGCAAAAGCACTAAATAAAATTGGAAGTTTTTATTATAGTAAAGAAAGTTTCGATGATTTTTATTACGGAAAAGGATCCACTTTTCCAGATATAAATGGTGGCATTGGAATATTGTTTGAACAAGCTTCTTCGAGAGGACATGCACAAGAAAGTGACAATGGAATACTTACTTTTCCATTTACCATACGCAACCAGTTTACAGCAGCATTGTCTACATTGGAAGCTGCTCTTAGTATGCGTATTGAATTATTAAATTATCAAAAATTATTTTATGCTAATGCGCGTAAAGAAGCTAAAAATACTGGTGTAATTGTTTTTGGTGACGAAAAAGATGCGACTAAAGTTAATCAATTAGCTGAAATTTTAAAACGTCATAAAATTGAATATTATGAATTAAAAAGTAATTTTTCAAAAAATGGAAAAAATTATAAAAAAGGATATAGTTATGTAATACCAAAAGATCAAAAACAACATCGGTTAATTAATGCTATGTTTCAAAAACGAACCTCTTTTCAAGATAGTTTATTTTACGATGTAAGCGCTTGGACTTTTCCGCTTGCATTTAATTTAGATTATGAAGAAAATGAAGGCGTAAATAGACAAGGTGAAAAAGCCTTAGAAAAGAAAAGTAAATATATTCCAAAAAATTCAAATTATGCATATTTAATGGAGTGGAACGATTATAATACCCCTAAAGTTTTAAATAAAATTCTAGAAAAAGGCTTACGTGCAAAAGTGAGCTTAAAACCCTTTAAGTTAGAAAATAAAAGCTATGATTATGGTACGATATTAATTCCTGTTCAAAATCAGAAATTAAATAAGCAAGAATTATCAAATTTCATCAATGAACTTTCAAAAGAAAACAATGTATTGATAAATAGTGTTTCAACAGGCCTTACTGAAGGTATTGATCTTGGAAGTAGTAATTTTAAAGCAATAGAACCTCAAAAAGCAGCATTGATAGTAGGAAGGGGTATTACTCCTTATGATGCAGGAGAAGTATGGCATTTATTTGATCAGCGCTATGACATGTTGATTTCAAAGTTAGATACTCGTGATTTTAACAGGACAGACTTAAGTAAATATACCGATATTATTTTACCCAATAGTTGGGGGAATGCACTGTCAAAGAAAGGTGCAGAAAAACTTAAAAAATGGGTTGAAAATGGAGGAACATTAATTGGATACAAAAACACTGGTAAATGGCTGAATAATAATGATCTATTAAAAATTGAATTTAAATCTAAAAAAGATTCTACTCAAAACACTTCTTTTGAACAAAAAAGCAATTATTTTGGAGCACAAGTCATTGGAGGGGCTATATTTGAAACTAACATAGATCGATCCCACCCTATTGCTTTTGGTTACAAAAATAACACGCTTCCTGTTTTTAGAAATTCAACTATTTTTATGAAACCCGATAAAAACAGTTATAATAATCCCATAAGTTACTCCGAAAAAGCATTGTTAAGCGGTTACATATCTAATAAAAATCTATTAGAATTAAAAAACACTAGTATGTGCAAAATTGGAAATCTTGGAAAAGGAAAAGTGATTTACTTTACAGACAATACTAATTTCAGAGCTTTTTGGTATGGCACAAATAAACTATTAATGAATGCTATATTTTTTGGTAACGAAATGTGAGAAAAGATAATTTTTTAATGTAAAATTTTAGCAATTTTTAAATTTCTGTTCCTTTTCTTTTTAATTCGATAGCTTCAAATTAATTACAACTATAAAAGTCTAAATCATAGCTTGATTCGAGATTACAATAAAAAATCAAGAATATTTTTTAAAAAAATGACTTTTAAAGGTGTTACGAGCATAACTAAATAACGCTAACTATTCTATTTTTTTTAATCTTAAAAGAGATTCCTACTCTTTAATTTCTCAAGTTCAAACTCAGCGATCATTTCATTTACGATATCAGCAGCAGGCTTAATTTCGTTTATAAGTCCTGATATTTGACCTATTTCTAATTCTCCGTCTTCTAAATCCCCTTCAAACATTCCTTTTTTAGCCCTAGCTCTTCCTAATAAATTCAATAATTCTTGTTTTGAGGGATTTGTTTTATAAAGCGCTAACAATTCATCGGAAAATTTATTTTTAAGCAAACGGACAGGAGCTAATTCTTTCAAGGTTAAAAATGTATCTCCATCTTGAGCTTTAGTAACTTTTTTCTTAAATTTTATATGAGCGCTTGATTCATCACAAGCAACAAACCTACTGCCAACCTGAACTCCATCTGCACCTAGGACCATGGCTGCTAACATACCTTTACCAGTAGCTATACCACCAGCTGCAATTAAAGGAATATCTAATTGATCTTTGACCATAGGAATTAATGTAAAAGTAGTAGTCTCTTCCCTACCATTATGACCTCCAGCTTCAAAACCTTCAGCAACTACAGCATCAACGCCTGATTCCTGAGCTTTTAAAGCAAATTTCACACTGCTAACTACATGAACAACGGTACAATTATTTTCCTTTAATCTAGCGGTATGTGTTTTAGGATTTCCCGCAGATGTGAAAATTATTTTCACATCTTCCTCCATAATAATTTGAATTATTTCTTCAATATTAGGATACAACATGGGAACATTAACTCCAAATGGTTTATTGGTAGCCTTTTTGCATTTTTGAATGTGTTCCCGTAAAACTTCTGGATACATAGATCCTGCGCCTAACAATCCTAAACCACCAGCATTACTAACTGCACTGGCTAATCTCCAGCCACTATTCCAAATCATTCCGGCTTGAATGATTGGATATTGAATGTTGAAAAGATGATTTATTTTATTTTGCACTATTCTTTAATTAGCTTAAAGCTAATTTGTTTATTATTCGAATTGATTGAAGCAATATACATGCCTGAATCCAAAGACTCCATATTTACTGAATTCAAGTTTCTTGAAATTTCGGTTGATAAAACTTTGTTTCCCAAAACAGAATAAATAGTGAATGTACAATTTGAAATTCCTTCTGGAAATGATATGTTTATTTTTGAAGTTACAGGATTTGGATATAAAGCAAAATTAGACATCAAAAATTCATCTTCAAGCCCAAGCTCTTGTAAAGCTGTATAAGCATTTTCGAAGTTTGGAATACCGTAACCCATTTGATCAGTAGGATTATTATATAAGTTTGCAGATTCTCTTACAATTTGCATAATATGTCCATTAGGAACTTCTGGTCTTGATTGCCATAAACAGGTTATAACTCCAGCCATAATAGGAGAACTAAATGAAGTACCACTACTAAAATCAACATTACCACCAGTATTAATTACCGCAGCACTTGCTCCTTGTGCCATGACATCTGGTTTTACTCTACCATCAACCGTTGGACCTATAGAACTGAAAGCAACATAGTTTCCATTAGAATTTACTGCTCCTACAGTTAAGGTTCCAGGTGAATCTCCAGGAGTACCAACAGTTGGAAAACTACTATTGCCTCCATTTCCTGCAGAAGTAACTAAAATCATACCTTTATCAAATGCAATATTTGCTCCTCTAGCAGAAAAAGTAGTTTGACCATCAAGATCTTCGTAACTATGATCATAATTTGGATTATCAAAACCTCGATAACCTAGACTTGTATTTACAACATCAACACCTAAACTATCAGAACGTTCTAAAGCTTCTACCCACCATGCCTCTTCAACTGGTGTTTCAGAAGGTGTATATTCAGTAACGAAAAAATAAAATGATGCTTGTGGAGCTGTGCCTACAAATTCATTTTGTAAAAAGCCCCCTATGTCACTTGATGTGACAAATCCATGTGAACTGGTTCCGTCAACATTTTCTGTCCTAGCTTCAAAATCGTAAGTTCCTAGTATTCGATTTTCATCTCTCATTTTTTGAAACCCAGGATTGGTATCAATAGATGGAAACCCTGCATCCAACACTGCTACAATCATTCCTTCTCCGCTATAATCTAACTCGTGTAAATAATCTCCTGATAGCATTTCGATTTGATTCGCTGCAGCTCCATAATTGTAAATAACATTTTGACCGGCCTCTTCTAAAGAAAACTTATTTTCTATTGGCGCTCCGGGAAATAGATTTAAAGACTTATCAGCGTATTCTACATTAGTTACAAAAGGAAGGTCTAAAAGTGCTTCAATATTAGGTTGAGAACCAATAACATAAACACAGTTCATCCATTTTGATTTTGAACGAACGGTAATACCTGTTGCATTTTTAATTTGTGTAATGTAATTTTCATTAACAGGAACATCTCTTTCATTAATAGCTGTTCCATGTAATGCCTTACGATCTATTGCTTCTTGCGTCATAATTAATATTGGATCCGCTAAATAAACCTCCACATTTTCTTTATCTGCAAAAAATACCCAAGCATCTTGAGATTGAGCAACACCTTGTTGAATAGATAAAATTGTAAGTACTAATAATAATTTTCTCATAATCTTCTTTTAATATATAACAATTGAATTTTAGTTAACCCTAAAATAACTTTCTTTAGGAAATAACCCCACTTCCTATTAATTCTTCATTTTGATACCAAGCTACAAATTGACCTTCAGTGATTGCAGATTGTGGATTATCAAAGATAACATAAAGTCCTGATTTTGTGAAATAAATAGTTCCACTTTCAAGTCTTTGTCGATATCTAATGCGAGCCATTACATCTAATGACTCCCCAATATCGATTTTTAAATCTGGACGCACCCAATGCGTTTCTTCCGAGAGGACCAATAAGCCTCTTCTATACAATCCAGGATGATTTTTGCCTAAACCAACATAAATTATGTTTTCTTTCACGTCTGTATCTATTACAAATAAAGGTTCTTTAGTCCCTCCTATCGCTAAGCCTTTTCTTTGACCCTTTGTAAAATAATGAGCTCCTTGATGCTTTCCAACAGTTTTTCCTTTTTGTTTAGTATAGTTTTGCTTTTCAGAAATAAACGCTAATTCTTCTTCTTTAGAATTAAAAACTAAATTTTCTCTTTTAAATCCTAAAAAACTTGAAGGAATTTCAATGATTTCTCCTTCTATAGGTTTTAATTTTTGTTGAAGAAAATCAGGTAAACGGACCTTTCCAATAAAACAAAGTCCTTGAGAATCTCTTTTTTCAGCGGTAATTAATTCTTGTTCCTTTGCTATTTTACGGACCTCAGGCTTTAGTAATTCTCCAATGGGAAATAATGTTTTTGAAAGTTGTTCTTGCGACAATTGGCATAAAAAATAAGACTGATCTTTATTGGGATCTTTACCAGCTAATAATTGATACGTTTCCTTATTATTTTTGATGAGAGTTCCTTTTCTACAATAATGACCCGTAGCAATATAATCGGCACCCAAATCCAGGGCAATTTTCAAAAAAACATCAAATTTTATTTCACGATTACATAAAACGTCAGGATTGGGAGTTCTACCCATTTTATATTCCCTAAACATATAATCTACAATTTTATCTTTGTATTGCTCACTTAAATCAACAGTTTGAAAGGGTATTCCTAACTTTTCTGCTACCAACATAGCGTCATTACTATCATCTAACCAAGGACATTCATTAGAAATGGTAACCGAATCGTCATGCCAGTTTTTCATAAAAAGACCAATCACTTCATAACCTTGCTCTTTTAAAAGATAAGCAGCTACACTTGAATCTACACCTCCTGAAAGCCCTACTACAACACGCTTATTCATAAAATAATTTAAGAGATGCAAAGATACATTTTTTGTATTAGAATCATATTCAATACCGGCTTTCAAAAAATCTATAAAAAAAATATTTAAAATATTAACAAAACATTATTAAAACAAATAGTAGTTGTGTTTAATAAAATGTTATTTTTGCTAAACAATAAACATAAAAATAAAAAAATTAATTTAAAAAAAAAAAAATGAATTTCAAAAACACGTTTAAAAAAATTAGTATTGTGATGGTATTGTTATTAACATTTGCAGCTTGTAGCGATGATGATAACAACAATCAAATAATACCAACACAACCGAATATTGTAGAACTTGCTATTGCAACTCCAGAATTAAGTTCTTTAGTGGCAGCATTAACTGCAGCAGATTTAGTAGATGCACTTAATGCAGATGGTCCTTTTACCGTATTTGCACCAACAAACGAAGCATTTGCAGCGTTTTTAACTGATAATGGCTTTGCTACATTGGATGATGTACCTGTAGAAGTATTACAAGAAGTTTTGTTATACCACGTTGTAGCTGGTAAAATAGCTTCAACAGATTTAACTAATCCTGGAGAAACAACTGCAATGACTTTGCAGGGAGAAGATTTAACTGTTACAATGCCAGAAGCTACTATCACAGATGCAACTGGAGTTTCAGATATTGGAATTACAGCTGTCGATATAGAAGCATCAAATGGAGTTGTTCACTTAATAAATAAAGTAATGCTTCCGATTTTAATAACACAAGCTAATATTGTAGATTTAGCTGTAGTAACTCCAGAATTAAGTTCTTTAGTAGCAGCGTTATTTGCAGCAGACCTAGTTGACGCTCTTAATGGGGATGGTCCTTTTACCGTTTTAGCACCAACAAACGATGCATTTGCTACGTTTTTAGCTGATAATGGATTTGCTACTTTGGATGACGTACCTGTACCTTTATTACAACAAGTTTTATTAAACCATGTAATCTTAGGAGAAATTACTTCTACTGATTTAGTAACAGCAGGTTCAGGATATGCTAACACATTAGCTAGTGGAGCTGGTGATAATGCAATGAGTATCTATTTTAACACTTCAAATGGTGTAATGTTTAACGGAATTTCTACTGTTAGCCAAGCTGATATAGCTGCTTCAAATGGAGTTATTCATATTGTAGATGCTGTTATTGGATTACCTACCGTAGTAACATTTGCTTCTGCAGATCCTACATTCTCAACTTTAGTTGACGCTTTAACTGTATTGACACCAGCAACTAACTTTGTTGAAGTATTGCAAGGTGAAGGTCCTTTTACCGTATTTGCTCCAACAAATGAAGCTTTTAGTGCTTTACCAGCTATACCTGATGAAGCTCCTTTAACTCAAATTTTGTTATATCATGTAGTTGCTGCTAATATAGTTTCTGCTGACTTAACAAATCCTGGAAATACAACTGCTCCGACTTTACAAGGAGAAGATATAACTATTACAATGCCAGAAGCTACAATTACTGATGCATCAGGCAATACAGATATAGGAATAATTGCAGTAGATGTACAAGCATTAAATGGGGTTATACATGTAATTAACAAGGTAATGCTTCCATTACAACCTTAATATTAAATAAAGTATGTTTATTGATTAGTACTTTGTTTCGAAAAGAGTTCTTATGTAAAATAAGAGCTCTTTTTATTTATATAAATAATTGAAAACCGCAATTATTTATAGTATTTAAATAATAAATTAATATTTAGGAAACATTTCTTCTTTCAAAATATTTTCATTTTCATACGTTTTCCAGAGACCATTTTTTTTACCGTTTTTGTAAGCACCTTTTAATATAATATTTCCCATCGCGTCGCAATAGATAGCATTACCATGGAGTTGGTCATTTACATAATATAATTTTTTTAACAGTTTCCCAGTGGGTGAATAATAATTATTAGAACCTTCTTTAATACCTTTTTGATAATTTATTTCTTCCGCCAAGACATTGGTTTTATAATAAGTAAGTTTTTTACCATCCAGTAATCCATTATTATAATTCTCTTTTGTCATTATATTATTGGTGCCAGTGTGATAGTAAATCCAGGTCCCAATCCTTAATTTCTCTTTCATAGACCCCTCACTAATAAGTGTTCCTTTTTTAGAAAAGTACTTCACTTCTGAAATGGCATCATTTTTATTAAATGATTTTGTCATTATTGGGATTACTCCACAGTCTTCACAATAAAACTTAAAGACTTCTATTTCTTTTCCATGATTAAAAACACCTTCATACCTAATTTGCTCAGAATTATTAAAATTCTTTTTCCAAATTCCATGACGTTTTCCTTGACCATCTAATTGATTAATTTCATTTTGAGAAAAAACTACTGCTGTAGTAAATAACAAAATAAAAGTAAATAAAATACTTATTTTCATCTCTGTGTTTTTTATGAGTAGCGATTAAAACTTACAACTATTAAAATTACTTTATTTTTTTTAAATTTTAAGTAAAAAAAAACTCCCAAATGGGAGTTTTAAAAATTATTTTTTTCCTTTCTTTTTTTGCTCCTCAGCTTGTTCCATCATTTCAGCCATTTTCTTTTGAAATTTATTCTGCTTTTTTGGTTTCTTTTTATTCTCCTGAATTTTTGCATGAATTTTATCATCATCGATTATATAATTCTTGATAACCAACATAATACCAATAGTAATTAAGTTTGAAACAAAATAATACAAGGAAAGACCAGATGCATAATTATTAAAGAACACCAACATCATTAATGGTGATAAATACATAATAAATTTCATATTAGGCATCCCTTCTTGTTGCTGCATAGTTTGACCAGTAGTCATCATCATATAAACAAATATTGCGATCGATGCTAGTATTGGAAATAAACTAACGTGATCTCCATAAAATGGAATGTAAAATGGTAATTCTGCTATTACATCAAAACTTGCAAGGTCATGAGCCCAAAGGAAACTTTTTTGACGTAAATCAAATGCAGAAGGAAAAAATGTAAATAAGGCATAGAATACAGGTATTTGCAATAATGCAGGCAAACAACCTTTTAATGGACTCGCACCAGCTACCGTTTGAAGCTTCATCGTTTCTTGCTGAATCTTCATTTTATTACCCTTAAATTTTACTTTTATCTCATCCAATTCCGGTTTCAATACTTTTAATTTTGCTTGAGACAAATACTGCTTATATTGAACTGGTGATAATGCTAATTTTATTAAAATAGTCAGCATAATAATTGCTAAACCAGCAGGCAAGAAATCACTTAAAAAAGCAAATAATGGAATGATTAAATATTTATTTAAAAACCCAAAAATACCCCATCCTAAGGGCATGGCTTCATCTAAATTCCTGTCATAAGTCTTAAAAATTTTATACTCTGTAGGCCCATAATACATATTCATATTATAAGATAAGTTACCCGATTTTGGTTCTAAAAGCATTTTTGCTCCATACCTCTTAGTGTATAATGTGTCCACCTCTTCGTCTTTAACTAAATCAATAGAACTCAAAGCAACTTCTTTAAAAGCAGTATCGGTTAACAACATAGAACTAAAAAAATGTTGACGAAAGTTCATCCAGGTAACGCCTTTTTCTAATTCGTCATCATCTGAAGCTGCAGATAATTTACTATGTTTTTCTTTATTTTCATATTCATAGGTTAAACGAGTATACCTGTTTTCGTAAGAAATACTTTTAGATTGGCGATATCCAATAAAGTTCCAATCTAAATATATGGGTTGAGAAGTATTAATCACATTTTCTAAACCTTGGGTTTTAATACTAAATCCTAACATATAATTATCAGGAATTAACTCGTAACGGTATTCAATAAAGTTAGTTTCTGAAGTTTTTAACTTCATAGAAAGCACTTTATTCGATCCATTATTTGAAATTGATGGTTCAAAATATAAATCCTTAGAGTTCAACAATCTATTTTCTGCTGAAAACTGTAAGTTTAAAGAGGAGTTACCTTCCTTAATTAAATAAACTGGAGTTCCATTATAGATGGTAAGTTCTTTTAATTTTGCTTCAACAATATACCCTCCTTTATTACTTATTGTTAACTTTAATACTTCATTTTCAATTACTGTAGTTGCATCAGTGGCAGAAGGAAGTGTACTAGAATATGCAAAAGATCCCAATCTATTTTGAAGTTTTGACAATCCAATAGAATCTTCAGAATTTGCAAATGCTAATTCAGTTATTGCATTTTCTAATGAGATATCTTCTTGACTGACAAACTCTGAAGCTTTGTTATCGTTTTCTATTTCTTCGATTTTTTCCTTTTCAGCTTTTTGAGCTTCTAATTGCTCTGGAGTTGGTTGATTTTGCCATAGCATATAAAGCAGAATAGCACCAATTAATAAAAAACCTACAACAGTATTTATATCAAATTTTTTTTCTTCCATAGTAAAATCCTAAATAGTATTTAGGAAAATTAATTAATTATTTTGAATTGAATCTGTTCAGTAGATTCATTTTTTTTAATATTATTTTTCAAATATCCTACCTTTTTTTAAATATCGCCAAATTGTCGTATCAATTATTTTTTAAATGCTCATTTGCAGCTTTTACAAATGACACAAACAAGGGGTGTGGATTTGCAACCGTACTTTTATATTCTGGGTGATATTGTACCCCAACAAACCAGGGATGGTTTTCTATTTCAACAATTTCTACCAAACCTGTTTCTGGATTTGTACCCGTAGTTTTCAGTCCTGCTGCTTCTAATTGTTCTCGGAATTCATTATTATATTCATAACGATGTCTATGACGCTCTTCTATTGACTTAGCAACATATGTTTTACCTACAATACTGCTTGCTACCAAATCACATTTCCAAGCTCCCAAACGCATGGTACCTCCTTTATCAGTAATGTGTTTTTGTTCATCCATTAAACCAATAACTGGATAAGGGGTGTCTTTATTCATCTCGGTTGAATTAGCTCCTTTTAAGCCAAGCACATTTCTTGAATATTCTATCACGGCCATTTGCATACCCAAACAAATTCCCAGATAAGGGATTTTATGTTCTCTTGCATATTTTACTGCATCTATCTTACCCTCTATTCCTCTTTCACCAAAACCAGGTGCTACCAATATGCCGTGCAATCCTTTAAATTTTTCTGCAACATTAGTCCCGTCTAAATGTTCTGAATGAATAGAAACTACTTTTACCTTTATCTCATTTTCTGCACCAGCATGAATAAAGGACTCCAATATAGATTTATAAGAGTCTTGTAACTCTACATACTTCCCTACTAATCCAATTTTCACCTCACTCTTAGGGTTTTTATGTTTTTTCAAAAAACTATTCCAATGCGCTAAATCTGGAGTTCCATGATCGCTTAAATTTAACTTTTTTAAGGTGATGGCATCTAATCCTTCTTCCAACATTAAATTAGGCACATCGTAAATAGTAGATGCATCTATAGACTCTATTACTGCTTCCTGATGCACATTACAAAACAAAGCTAGTTTCCGTTTAATGTCATTTGATAAGTGATACTCTGTTCTACAAACTAAAATATCTGCATTGATACCACTCTCCATTAAAGTCTTTACAGAATGTTGTGTGGGTTTGGTTTTTAATTCACCAGCAGCTTTTAAAAATGGAATTAATGTTAAATGAATGACTAAAGCATTATGATCTCCCAACTCCCATTTTAATTGACGCACTGCTTCAATATAAGGCAAAGACTCAATATCACCCACCGTTCCACCTATCTCGGTAATAACTATATCAAAATCTCCAGTATTTCCTAAAAGTTGTATTCTATATTTGATTTCATTGGTAATGTGCGGAACTACTTGTACTGTTTTTCCAAGAAATTCACCCCTGCGTTCTTTTTGAATAACACTTTGGTAAATACGACCTGTTGTTACATTATTAGCTTGTGAAGTAGGCACGTTTAAAAAACGCTCGTAATGTCCTAAATCCAAATCTGTTTCTGCACCATCATCAGTAACATAACATTCTCCATGTTCATATGGGTTTAATGTTCCAGGATCGACATTTATATAGGGGTCTAATTTTTGAATGGTAACTCTATATCCTCTAGCTTGCAGTAATTTAGCCAAAGATGCTCCAATAATTCCTTTCCCTAAAGAAGAGGAAACTCCGCCCGTAACGAATATATACTTTGTAGTGTTCATTTGTCCTTATTATACGGGATGCAAATGTAAGGATTTATTGCCGAAGCAAGCAGATAAATAATAAGAAACAAATCAAAATATTAAGAATCTTAATAAAACAATAAATGATTGTTGCTTATTAGTCTATTTACGAATGAGTTTTAAAATCAAATCCTCCAGTCCATTTATTTTAATTTCATCCATTTCCATCATCATTCTCCCTAATTTACCCTCTGGAAATCCTTTGCGTTTATACCAGGTATAATAATACTCCGGAATTTTAACCAAGTGATAACCTTTATATTTACCAAAAGGCATTTTATAATTTGCCAATTCAATTAAATGATTGGGATCAAAATTATTTCCAACATTCATAAGCTATTAATTGTTAAGCTACATAAGTTTCCCACTCCAATTCTTTTTCTTTATTTTTTGAATAATTTGACTCGCTATCAAATTTATGCTGCATCGCTTTTCGATTATCTTCGGTTTGGTAAAATAAAACTTCTAACTCTTCTTTCATATTATCAGAAAATTGAGTTTCATTTATGTGTTCTTTAAAGATGCGTTTATACAATTCTTAAATATCGAAATGAGTTTGTTCGTGTTTTAAAATATAATCAGTAGCATCGTTTTTACTGTACCACGATTTCTGGGGATAAAAATTACAAGAAACATTAATCTTAATATTTTTATCACCATTTACTTCTTTACAAGAATAAACAATTTCTGAACTCGTACTTGCAACAAAACCAGTTCCCAAGAAAGTTATTGCTTTAAAATCTGTCCATTGTAAGTTGTAATCTTCAGTCCATGCAATTTTTTCTTCTTCTATAGAAGGAAAAAAAATAAGCCGATAGGAATAAAATTATTGAATTTATTTTCATTGTTAATGGATAGTTGGTAATTTAAAAAGAGAGAATACCAAATTTTATAGCTTCTGTTAATTCATTAAAAGTGAATGTGAATCTTTTTAAAATATTACAAAAAAATTAAATTATTCAAAGATAATTTATTCGACAACTTCCAGTTTTAATTCATTGTTGTATTTCATAATATAAAAAGCTTGGTTTTTATATCCTAAGTTTAACGTATTAAAATATTGAAACTTATTTTCAATATACTCTGTTTTAATATCACTAATAGAAGCTTCTTCTAGAGTTATTGCATTAGCCAACCTTAATAACACATCGTAAGTAACATCAAAACCTCTAATTGCATAATGATTAGGCATTACTCCATATTTGTTTTTATAACTTACCAAAAAAGGAACCATTAAATCATAATCATAATGTTTATTTGATGACGGATATGTGAAATTTAAATTTGCTAAATGCACATTAGATACATCATGATAATCAAAAGCTCTTGATTTATTAACCGCAAAAAGACGTATGTTATTTTTTCCAATCTCAACATCATCTTCGTCTAATAGGATCTCGGGAAATCCGTTTAAAAGCCCTACTACATTACTTACCAAAATAGGATTATCTGAATCTAAAATCACCCAATTTTCTTTAACCGTATCCAATTGGATTTGTATATCTTCAAGATATAAATAATTTCCTTCTTCAGGAACTATAGTCTTGGCGCTTGGTATAGCAGTCATAATTGTACCTTTTCGTTGAGTCCACTCTTTTCCTGTTATTACAATTATATTAATAGTATCTAATCGTTTTATAATAAAATCCAACATTGCAGTTTCCATCAATTCGCTGGAAGGTATCGTTTGATATAAATTAGGATATTCTTTTAATTTAAATTTGCTCAATGGCGAAAAAACAGGAATATTTTCAGATTGTAATGCTGATGCAGCTTTCTCTATGTTTTTACTTAACAAAGGACCGATCACAGCATCGATTTCATTAAAATTATTTGAACTCATAATTTGCGCTACTTTTGAAACTTGACCTTCAGTATCGTATATAGTAATATCTGTAGAAATCCCTTTATCTTTTGCAAACTCTGCTGCCATTAACACTCCACTATAAAAATCAATAGCTGCTCTTAAAGTACCATCAGATTTTAACAAATCGATATTCACACTTAAGGAATCTAAATCAATGCGGTTTAATTTAAAAGGCAGCATCACCGCTAATTTCTTTTTGCTTGTATTTAATATATAATCCACTAAATTGACAGCTTCAAACTTATGACCATCTAGCGTATTATTTATTTTAGGAATTTTCAAGATCATTCCTTCTTTTAGGCCTTCAACAGCATATGGATTTAAAGTAATAATTTCTTCTTGGCTAAGACCAAACTTCACTTTTAACCTAAAAAATCCTTCTTTTGGCAAAACTTCATAGAATTCATACTTATCTTCGTATTCGACAAGAATCTCATTGCTTGATATCTCTTTTTTAGGTACTATTATTTCTTCTCCGATAGCAAGATTTTTCGCCATATTTGGATTTAACATTTCTAATTCAGCAATTGTGATATCATACTTTCTTGCAATTCCATACTTAGTTTCTTTAGGAAGAACTTTATGTTTGTTAATGGTATCATTTGCTGTTAAAGTTTCTTTATTAGTTGTATTACTTAAAGCTATAACATTAAAAATAGGAATATCAATTCGTTCTCCCTTTATAGGTTCTCTAGCGTATAAGTCTTTATTGTATTTCTTTAGTAAATCTTTAGATATATCATATTTAGTGGCAATATTTTTTATGGTTTCTCTCTTTCTAACACGGTGTTTTTTTATAGAAACAATTACTTCTTCACCATTATTTGGTAAAATTAAAATGACCCCTGTTTTTATGATATGTTTCAAATCTGGATTTAACTGATAGATAGTAGCCTCTGAAACATTAAATTTTTTAGAGATGCTATAAACCGTTTCTCCTTTTTTTACAATGTGGCTTTGATAGTTATTTTGAGCAAATGAATTGTTCGCAAATAAGACAAAAAATAAAACTAAAAATAACTCCTTCATAAATTAATGGTTTTGGAATGCTTAAGATAAATCAAAATTAATTCCTTTTTTAGATCGGTTTATTCCCATTCTATAGTAGCAGGTGGCTTTGAACTAATATCATACACTACTCTATTAACGCCTTTTACTCTATTTATTATATGATTAGATATTTCTTGTAAGAATTTATAGGGTAAATCCACCCAATCAGCTGTCATTCCGTCGGTAGATTCTACTGCACGTAAAGCAACTACTTTTTCATAAGTACGCTCATCACCCATAACTCCAACACTATTTACTGGTAATAGCATTGCTCCTGCTTGCCATACTTTATCATATAAATTCCATTTTTTTAATCCCTCAATAAAAATAGCATCTACCTCTTGTAGTATAGTCACTTTCTCAGCAGTAACATCTCCTAATATGCGAATTCCCAAACCAGGTCCTGGAAAAGGATGTCTTCCTAATAAGTCGGAATCAATTCCCATTTGAGCTCCAACTCTACGAACCTCATCTTTAAAAATCATTCGCAATGGCTCAACTACTTTTAATTTCATAAAATCAGGCAATCCACCTACATTATGATGAGATTTAATGGTAGCTGAAGGGCCCCCAGTTACAGAAACACTTTCAATAACATCTGGATAGATAGTTCCTTGTGCCAACCAATGAACATCTTCTACTAAATTAGCTTCATCATCAAAAACTTCAATAAAAACCCTACCAATGGCTTTTCGTTTTAATTCTGGATCACTAATTCCTTTTAAAGCATTCAAAAAACGTTCAGATGAATCTACTCCTTTTACATTTAAGCCCATATGCTCATATTGATCGAGTACACTTTGAAATTCATTTTTACGAAGCAAGCCATTATTTACAAATATACAATACAGGTTTTCTCCAATCGCTTTGTGCAATAAAACAGCTGCTACTGTAGAGTCTACTCCACCACTTAAACCTAGTACTACTTTATCCTTTCCTAATTTTTCTTTTAATTCTGAAACTGTGGTCTCCACAAAAGAAGCAGGCGTCCAGGTCTGAGCTACCTTAGCAATTTTCACTAAAAAGTTTTCTAATATATTTTTTCCGTAGCTTGTATGATACACTTCTGGATGAAACTGAATTGCATAAGTATCTTCACCATCAATGCGATAAGCTGCATTCACTACGTCCTTAGTACTTGCTAAACGAACTCCATTTTCTGGAAGTTTTGCGATGGTATCGCTATGGCTCATCCAGACTTGACTGTCTATTTCTACACCTTCAAATAAAGTTTCATTTTCTGAAACCTCTGAAAGATTCGCACGTCCATACTCTCTAATATTAGAAGGTTCCACACTTCCGCCATTAAAATGCGCTAAGTATTGTGCACCATAACAAACCCCTAACAAAGGTTTATACGTTTTAATTTGAGATAGATCTGGATGCGGAGCATTTGCAGCACGGACCGAAAATGGACTTCCCGATAAAATAACTGCTTTAAAACTATCTAAGTTACTTGGAACTTTATTATACGGATGAATTTCGCAGTAAATATTTAACTCTCTTACGCGTCTTGCGATAAGCTGAGTATACTGTGAGCCAAAATCTAAAATAAGGACGTTATTTTGCATTCGCAAAAATAAGCTAAAAAATTATTTTGCATCACAGTTTTAATGATTTTATGATATAAATATTTAAAAAAGCCTTTTAAATATCTTGTTCTATAATTGCATTCCAATAAATTTGTTTGTGAGTTAATAAAAATACAGTTAAGTACTGAAATTGAAAATTAGGATCGATATAATTAATTCCTATGTCCACTTAATTGCTATAGAAACAAACAAATTAACTGAAGCAATAAAAAAGTTAAAAAAAATATTTCAGCAACCCTAAAAATATAAAATGAAATTATTGTGGATTTAAAGTTAAGTTTTATAGATATTACCTGTATAATAGATCCTGGAATTTATCAAGACGGAATAAAATCGCTCTTAGTCTTTTCCTTTTGATTCTAAAAAAAGTATATTCGTTAAACAGTTGATCAAGGAAATTAAAACTATGAAAAAAATACATATTGTCTTACTGTTAACTCTTCTTTTATCCCTATTAACAAATAACATTCTTGCCCAACAATGTGATGGTATAACAATAGAGAGCCTCACTAATCCTGGGCCTTTTGCAATAGAAACTCTAACAGAAGCAGATGGAATACGTAATGGTCCCGAGTATTTAGGAGCGACCATTTACTATCCTACGAACGGCACATCACCGTTCCCGAGTATTGCAATTATACCTGGATTTACGGGTCTTCCTTCAAGTGTTCAAGAATGGGGACCATTTTATGCATCTCACGGAATTGTAACCATTATTATAGGCACGAATTCTCTTGTAGATTTCCCAGAGGCTCGTGCTGCAGCTCTTTTAGATGCTTTGGAAACAATTAGACAAGAAAACACCAGATCTTCATCTCCACTTGAAGGAGCACTTAACTTAAACCAATTAGCTGTGAGCGGTCATTCTATGGGTGGCGGAGGGGCGCAAAGGGCAGCAGTACTTGACAACACAATAGCTGGTGTAGTTGCTTTATGCCCATGGTTACCTAACCCTCAACTAAATCATCAAAGTCCAGTGGTAATTTTTAGTGGTGAAGATGATGCGGTAGCTCCTCCTTTGCAGCACGCAGATATTCATTATAATATAACACCGAATGCAACTGACAAATTACTATTCGAAATTGCAAACGGCGATCACTACGTATCGAACAGTCCTAATGGCGGATTAGGTTCTATTGGAAAAATAGCGCTATCATGGATTAAACTTTATGTAGAAGAAAATGATTGTTATTGTTCCTTGTTAACGGATGATCTCTTAGTAAACCCTCCAGCAGCATCTAAGGTAGAGCAAGATTTCGAATGTGAATTATTAAGTCTTAATAATCAGGAATTAGCCATTGAACTTTATCCCAATCCAACGAGTAATTTTATCAATATTACAAATAAAGCTGATTTAGAATTAGAAGGCGTTAAAATTTATGACATGAATGGGAGATTAGTTAACGAAGTTTTGGTTACCAATAGCAATACGTTAAACATTGATCTATCGAATCTTTCTTCTGGTATATATATGTTACATGCCTACAATGATCAATTAAATATCATAAAAAAAATTATAAAAAAATAGGTTAATAATTTAATCACGAGAATAGTAATGATCATTCAAAGAATCAAATTTTCCTCCCACCTAATTAGATAGAACAATAAACTTAAAAGAATAATAATGAAATTTAATACATCTTATAAGAAATACCAGCGATTTAAAGAGGATAATAATAAAAATTTCAAACTATTATTTTATGCGCTGTTAATTGGAATAATTGTAGGACTGGTTGGTGCCATTTTTAGAATTACATTAAGCTACATTGAAATTTTCAGAGTTAACTTATATGAAAATGCAGGAAACTCGGGTTTTATGAGTTGGCTATGGCCTATTTTATTTGCAATTACAGGAATAAGCATCGCATTATATTTAGTTCGGAAATTTGCACCTGAGGCATCAGGCAGTGGTGTTCAAGAAATAGAGGGCGCACTAGATGGACTAAGACCTATGCGTTGGAAAAGAGTATTACCCATAAAATTTATTGCTTCATTATTTTCCTTGGGGAGTGGTTTACTGTTAGGGCGAGAAGGACCGACTATTCAATTGGGAGCAAATATTGGTAAAATGGTAAAAGACACATTGGGGAAATCGGATATTGAAAGCAATTCATTGATTTCTACTGGAGCTGCTGCAGGACTCGCTAGTGCATTTAATGCACCTTTTGCAGGAATTATTTTTGTAATTGAAGAAATGCATGGACAGTTTAAATTTAATTTTTATTCAGTTGCAGCTATTATGATTGGTGCCGGAACAGCAGATTTTATTGTTAGGGTTCTAGTCAATTCTAAACCGGTTCTAGATATAATGATTTTTCCAAGTCCAAACATATTTGGACTATGGATATTTATAATTCTGGGTTTATTATGCAGTATTATAGGCTATGTATATAATAAGTTACTTGTTATATCGTTGGATTTATTTAAATTTTCCTTTAAAATACCAATAATTTATACGGGAATTACTGTAGGGTTAATCATTGCAGTAATTGGTATGTTTTTTCCAAATCTAATAGGAGGGGGATATGATATAATTACCAAAGGAGTTGGTAATTCTTTTACATTATCTTTTTTACTATTTTTATTTATTGCAAGATTATTATTGTCAATTTTTAGCTATAGCACAGGTGCACCAGGAGGAATTTTCTTACCGATGCTTACCCTTGGAGTTATTTTTGGTATGTTGTTTGGAACTAGTATGCAACATTATTTTCCAGATTTAATTTCTCACCCAGGAGTATATGCCATAGCAGGCATGGCTGGTATTTTTTCAGCAACCGTTAGAGCACCTCTAACAGGCTTAGTACTTGCTGTAGAAATGACATCAAACTATGAGTTAATTTTACCCTTGATAGTAACCACAGTTATCGCATCAGTATTTACAGCACTACTTGGTAATGAACCTATTTACTCCACTTTATTAAAACGTACTTTGGAAAACTCAAAACAAGAAAAAAAAATTTAACAAGTAGAATAAAGCCTATAAGCTAGAATAAAAAATATAAAAGCTAGCACCGTTTAAAGAAAATTGTTAATTTTGAATTAATCGAAGTTTTTTATTATTAATCCACAAATTTATTTTTAAAAGAATTTTGGCCAATAAATTTAGAAACTAAAAATACTAATCAATATAGAACAGTAAACAGTTTTAATCTATTTCATCACTAATAAAACAACTTATGAAAAATTTAATGCTAGCAATTATTTTAATATTCTCGTTTTCAACACGAGCGCAATCAACCCTTAATGGACTTTGGGATACTGGAGAGAACAATACCACAATAGAAGTTAGTAAAAAAAACAATCAATGGGTAGGCCTTGTAAAAGTTTCAGATACTAAGGAAGATATTGGAATGATGATTTTAAAGGATCTAAAGAAAGATGGAGACAAATCAACCGGAAAAATCTATGCTCCAAAGCGTAAAAAATGGTATGATGTAGATATTATAGCAGAGAAAAATAATTTAAATCTTAAAGTAAACGCAGGATTATTTAGTAAATCATTGGAATGGAAAAGAGTCCAATAAAAAACTTTTCAAAACACATATATCAAAAGTGAACACTCTATAGCTAAAGTTTTTCTTTTAAAATAAATTGAAAAGTATGAGATAATTTATCCACTCACAATACCAATTAACTAAAAAAAGCAACAAAAGAGAACTAAATAAATTTTACTTTTAACTGTTTTGTTTATTTCGCTGTAATTTAGTTAGCTATACTAAATTAAAAATAAGTTTTTATAACTGACTAATGCCCTAAAATTATGAAAAAAAAAAATTCATTTATTGTATTTGCTATGTGCATGCTAATGAGCGGATACTCATGTTCAAAAAAATTCATGGTGATTGAAAGTCCTTTATTACAACCCCCTGCCCGAGTGCTTAAAGAAAGACCTAATGTAGCGCTAGTTCTTGGAGGTGGTGCATTTCATGGAATGGCCCATGCAGGTGTAATAAAAGTACTTGAAGATGCTGGAATTCCAATTGATCTTATTGTTGGAACGAGTGCGGGAAGTATGGTGGGTGCATTATATGCTGATAACCCTAATATTGACGAGCTAATACCTTTGATAGAATCAACAAAAGCCAAAGATGTTTTTGATTTTTCTTTATTTCGGTCGAGCTTAGGCTTTGTTTCGGGAAAGAAATTACAACGTTATCTAAATAAACAACTTAGTGTTACTCAGATTGAGGATACACAAATACCTTTTATTGCTGTTACAACAGATATTGAGAAAGGAAAATCTGTAGCTTTAAAAGCTGGACCAATATCACCATCGGTTAATGCATCTTGTGCAGTCCCAGGAATTTTTGAACCGGTAAAAATGTACGGTACAACTTTTGTCGATGGAGGTGTTATTAATGGGGTTCCTGTTAATTTTGCCAAAGAGTATGATCCAAAATATATTATTGCAGTTAGAATTATGGAGTTCGATACTACGGTGGTATTAAAAAACCGAAAAGATGTGGTGTTGCGAACATCTGCTGTTGCATCACATTATGCTAATGAAGAGACAATCTCATTAGCTAATATTATAATTGCACCTGACCTAAAAGGCATTCCGCTAATGAGCAGTAAAAACAATGAAAAAATGTATGAACTGGGAATTACTGCTGCAAAAGAAATGCTTAATGAAATAAAATCTGAACTTAAGAAAAGAGAGATACTCAAGTAGTATCTTTTTATTACCAAACGAAAAGATTTTGATTTAAAAGCTCAAATCATTTAAAGATAAATAGGCGAAATTATAATTCTAATACCGTAAATTGGTGACAAAGCGGATCCAATTGTTTTTTTAATTGGGGTATTAACTGATCTCCATGTTCCAAATAAAACTCAGAAAAATTAATTCTACGTTCTTGGAGGCTTCCATTAGGAAATAAGTAATCTTGGATAGAAATTAAGCGTTGTATTTGATCTTTTAGTTTCTTTTTTTCTGCTTTTAACAATCTTTTTTCTAAATGATCCAAACCGTTAAGCTGCTTTTTTTCTTGTGCACCAACGGCTCCTAAAAAAGAGCTATCAGTTTGTTTTGCCAATACATATAAGTCTTCGAATTGTTTTCTTAAATGTTCACGTTGGGGACTAAAATTAATTTTTAATTTTGATAATTGCTGGGTATGCCTATTCTCTAAATCATGGGTATTTAAAAACAATGCTTCGATAGTTTCATTAAGTTTTTTTAATTTTTTAGAAAGTTTTTTAGGGACTAACAAAACTGAATTTCGCAATAATAAAATAGGAAAAGTTACCGCTACACTTTTAAAATAATCTTTTAATTGAAACCAATAAGCCAATTCTCCACCTCCCCCTACATAACACAAATTAGGCAATACCACTTCTTGATAAAGTGGTCTTAATAATGCATTGGGTGAAAATCGTTCTGGGAATTCTTCGAGCTCTTTTAATAGTTCTTCCTTTGAAAAAACAACGCTTGTATTATTAATTTTAAAACTTCCTTCTTCTTCTATAATCCGTTCTCGGATTCCTTTAACAATATAAAATAGATTGATTTCTCTAGGATGTACTTGCTTATTATAACCGACTGCTTCTAATTGCTCAGTTGTTTTATTAATGATTGAAAAAGAACAATTATCAAAAAGTTCTTTTTTAACAAAGGGCAAAAATTCTTTTTTTAGTTCGGTATGATTTCCATCAATTATAACGAGTCCGTATTCCGCAAATAATTGCTGAGCTAAATAACGTGTAGCATCACTTAGGTTATTGTGTTGTAAATAAGCTTCAGAAAATAAGCTAATTAGTTTTTTAGCATTTTCACTTACTCCTATTTTAGTTTTTAAAGTTGCGAGTAGCTCTTCAAATCCATCGGTATTCAAAGCTCCAACTGCTCCACCACCTTCGTGATCCCAACATATCTTTTCCTTATTGAGATTGAAATAATTAATCTCCTCAAAATCGTGATCCTCGGTCGCCATCCAATACACCGGAACAAAATGCTGATTGGAATGTTTTTTATTTAATTGTTCCGATAAATTAATCACCGAAACTATTTTATATAAAAAATATAAAGGTCCTGTAAACAAATTAAGTTGATGCCCAGTAGTAATCGTATAGGTGTCCTCACTTAAAAGTGAATTGATATTGCTTTTTGTTGCTTTAGAAGTTTCGAAATCTTGGTATTGCTTATTTAAACTAGCTACCAATAACTTTCTGTTTTCCTTTTTAAAAGACCTGCTCTTTTCTGCTATTTGGGCCTTAAAATTATCAATCACAGGGAAACGGTGATAAAAAGATGCTAATACTTTTTTTTCAGCTAAATAATCAACCATTAAAGATGAAAAGTATCCAGTGTTTTTGTAAGGTAGGTGTTTTATCGACATAAAATAGTTTACAATATCAGTTGTAAAAATACAAAATCCTTAATAGTGTTTTGCAAGAGAATGTTAATTAAAAAATATATAGGATGTAATGTAAAACATTTTATAAATTGCAAACACTTAATAAAAAAACCATGATTCGTTACTTAACTCTTTTATTTCTTTTTATTTCAACATCCATCATCGCTCAAATTAAATCTCCATCTGAGTTTTTAGGCTATAAGATAGGTACTCAATTTACTCGTCACGCGGAAGTAGTTAATTATTTTGAGTATGTAGCTTCTAATAGTAAGCTAGTCAATTATGAAACCTATGGAAAAACGAACGAGCGAAGACAATTAACTTATGCGATAGTTTCTTCCAAGGATAATTTAAAAAACATGGAAACGATTAGAACCAATCATCTTAAAAATGCAGGAATTATAGATGGAGATGTAAATCCTGAAAAAGCGATTGTTTGGTTAAGTTATAACGTACATGGTAATGAGGCATCTAGTTCAGAAGCAGCAATGCAAACACTTTATATACTTATTACCAAGAAACAATTATGGTTAGAAAATACGGTAGTAATTATCGATCCCTGTATCAATCCAGATGGACGCGATCGTTACGTAAACTGGTACAACCAAGTAAAAGCAACTCCATATGATGTAAAACAAGTAGCTGCAGAGCATAACGAACCTTGGCCTGGAGGAAGAGCCAACCATTACCTTTTCGATTTAAACAGAGATTGGGTTTGGGCAACACAAATAGAAACAACTCAACGATTAAAAATATACAATCAATGGATGCCTCACATTCATGTAGATTTTCACGAACAAGGAATAAACGAACCTTATTATTTTGCTCCAGCTGCAGAGCCTTACCACGAGGTTATTTCAGATTGGCAACGAGATTTCCAAGTTCAAATAGGTAAAAATAACGCAAAGTATTTTGATCGCGAAGGATGGTTGTTTTTCACAAGAGAACGATTCGATTTATTATATCCAAGTTATGGAGACACCTACCCGATGTTCATGGGAGCTATCGGGATGACCTATGAGCAAGCTGGACACGGAAGGGCTGGACTGGGTGTTAATACAGACGAAGGCACGGTATTGACTTTAGTAGACCGAATGCAACACCATACAACTACAGGCCTATCTACGGTTGAAGTAGCTTCAAAAAATACTGAAAAACTAAATAAAGAATTTAAAACCTATTTTAATAACGACCAGTTAAGGTATAAGAGTTACTTATTAAATGGCAATTCAGATAAATTAAAAAAACTCACTAACTTATTAGACAAACATGAAATAACCTGGGGATATTCTATTGATAAAAGTGCTTCAGGATATCATTATGGAACTCAAAAAAACGGTTCTATTAACGCTGAAAATGGAATTATTGTAAGTACCAATCAACCAAAAGGGAAAATGGTAAAAGTCTTGTTCGAACCAGATGCTAAATTAAGCAATCCGTTAACCTATGACATTACTTCTTGGAGTTTACCATATGCTTACGGCTTAGAAACTGTTGCAAGCACCAGTTTATTGGAAGCTAATGAGATTAAAATTAGCCATGAATTTAACAACAAACCATCCCCAAAATCTGTGGGTTATATTAATAAATGGAACAGTATAAACGATGCGGCTTTTTTAGTAGAATTGTTACAGAACGATATCAAAGTACGTTTTTCTGAAAAAGAATTGAGTTTTAATAGTATTCCCTTTGATAGAGGCAGTCTAATTATAACGAGAAGCGATAATAAAAAAAAGGTAGATTTTGATAAAATAGTGACCGATATTGCTAATAAGCAACACCGTAAATTAGTTGCTTCGCCATCTAGTTTTTCAGATAATGGAACAGATTTTGGTTCGCCAGATATTAAATTAGTAAACAAACAACGAATTGCCGTATTAAAAGGGGAAGGTGTTTCTTCACTTAGCTATGGATCTATTTGGCACTTTTTTGAAACAGAATTAAAATACCCTCTTACATCGATTGATACGGATGATTTTAGAACTAGCTCTTTAGAAAAATTCGATGTATTAATTCTTCCTGAAACTTATTATTGGGAAGCCCTTGATGAAGATAGTATTAAAAAACTTAAAAGTTGGATTCAAAAAGGAGGAAAATTAATCGCAATGGGAAGTTCTGTTGGTTTATTTAATGATAAAGAAGGTTTTGGAATTTCAATAAATAATGAAGTAGAAAAAGAGGAAATAGAAGATGATTTAGATTCAAAACTGCAACCTTATGATCAACGAGAAATTAACAATGTAAAAAACTTTATTACGGGAAGTGTCTATAAAGTAACAATAGACAATACACATCCAATGGCTTTCGGTTATAACGATACTTATTATAGTTTAAAACAAGACAATCAATCATATCAATTCTTGGATTCAGGTTATAACGTTGGATATTTGAAAGGAGATGCTGTGAGTGTTTCAGGTTTTTCTGGTGAGGAAGCTATAAAAGCACTTAAAAACTCCATCGTTTTTGCTGAAAAAAGAATGGGAAGTGGAAGCATTATTTACCTGGTAGACGATGTATTATTTCGTTCGTTTTGGGAAAATGGTAAATTGTTTTTTATCAATAGTATTTTTTTTGTAAACAATAATAAAGTTAGGATTTAAAATATTAACTAAATTTAAATAACATACCTCACTCATGTTTGAAAACATTTTTATCGGATTAATAGTTGTCGGAATTACTATTATAATTCAAGCCTATGGCACAAAATTTTGGACTTCATATCTTAAAAATCAATACGCAAGTAAACCTTTAATCAGTTTTGATCATAGGACAGTTAGGTTAATAATATATACCTCTTTATTTTTATTCTCATTAAATTTTTTAGAGGTTGTTGTTTGGGGTTTTACCTATTATCTTTTACCGGGTATTACAGAATTTCAAAATCTAGAAAAAGCTATTTATTTTTCATTAGTCACTTTTACCACACTTGGATATGGTGATATTACCATAAGCTCTACCAATAGAATTTTATCTGGTTTTGAGGCTATGAATGGCATTTTATTGTTGGGCTGGACTACGGCAATGATGTTTTCTGTAATACAATTTGTTATGAAAGAAACATTAAAGAAACATTAAAGAAACAGAATAAAAAAAACCAACAGATCCAAGCTCTATAAAATAGAATCTATTTAATATCCTTATTCCTACTGTTTTATTAAATTTGCTTGTTATTGAATCATTTAATGAGTTTTGAGAATATGTAGTGATTGATTCTTTTATTATTTATTAACCTGAAACTTAAATCTATTTTGTGGTATCAAATAACATCTTACATTAAATTTTTACTGAAATCTAAAAATCAGCATGGAATTCATTCTCCTTTTGTCTATAATTTAATAACGAAATGTTTTTATGATTCTAAAAAGAAAGCAGCCTACAAAACATTGATCGTATACAGGAATAAAACCATTCAACATAAGAAAATAATTTCCATTACAGACCTTAGAGCAAACTATAGAGTATTTAAATCGAAGGAAAGAAAAGTTTCTACTCTTACAAAAAATACAAAAATTACTTTAAAAAAGCAAAAATTACTTTACAGAATAATAAGTTATTTTAAACCTGATACTATTTTGGAACTAGGAACTTCTATTGGTTTAGGCACTATTGCCATGTCTATTGCAAATCCTTCTTCCAAACTAATAACCATGGAGAGATGCCTAAATACTTCAAAATTAGCACAGCACTATTTTAACGAGTTTGGACTAAAAAACATTCATTTAAAAAATTCAACTTTTGAAGATTTTTTCAAAATTAAATCTTTGACAAAATATGATATCGTTTTTATAAATGAAAATCACAACAAAGAAGATATCATAAACTATTTCAACATTCTATCAGATAAAATAAATAATGATTCTATTTTAATATTTGATGGAATATATTGGAATATTAAGATGACAGAAGCTTGGAATCAAATTAAAGAAAATCCTAAAGTTACTCTTAGTATAGACACTTATTATTGGGGTTTTCTTTTTTTTAGAATAGAACAAGAAAAACAACATTTTACTATAAGAATGTAACAAGCGAATACACTCTGCGTCTTATGAGGAAAACTATTATCTTACAAAGGTTAAAATTCACTAAAAAAAATGAGTTTAGTTATAAAAATTAAGGGAATAATCAGGAATTTTCCATTGGGAAATGAGCTTGTAAAAGTTTTAAAAGGAATTGATTTAGAGATCGAACGTGGAGAATATGTAGCATTGATGGGACCCTCTGGTTCTGGAAAATCTACCTTAATGAACCTTCTAGGATGCCTAGACACTCCAACTGCCGGAACTTACGAATTAAACGGAAAAGATGTGAGTAATATGTCACAAGATGATCTAGCTGAAATCAGAAATAAAGAAATAGGTTTTGTTTTTCAAACTTTTAACTTATTACCGAGAACAACAGCATTAGATAATGTAGCATTGCCCATGGTTTATGCAGGAGCTTCAAAAGAAGAACGAAAAAATCGGGCAGAAAAAGTATTAACAGATGTTGGCTTAGCTGATAGAATGGATCATAAACCAAGTCAATTGTCTGGAGGACAAAGACAACGTGTTGCTGTAGGCAGAGCATTAGTAAACAAACCTTCCATCATTTTAGCAGATGAGCCTACAGGAAATTTAGATTCTAAAACATCTCTAGAAATTATGGGACTTTTTGATGATATTCATAAAAAAGGAAACACTGTTATCATAGTAACACACGAAGAAGATATCGCAAAATACGCACATAGAGTAATTAGATTAGTGGATGGCATAGTTTCTAGCGATATAAGAAATAAATAAGTTTATAATATTCTATATTTGTAAGGCAAATTACTTTTTATGGATTTTTTCAATCTTTCAAATCCCATTCTTTTAATCGTTAGCGGTTTTGGATTACTAGCACTATTCTATTTTTGGAATAAGTACAACACAAAAAAAAGTCGCACTAGAAATAGAAAAAGTTTCCGAAAAAGTTATTACGATAAGAAAAAAGACTAGCCATCATGAAAAAAGCAATCATTGTTGGAGCTACTTCAGGCATAGGTAAAGAATTAGCATCTATTCTTATAAAAAACAACTTTAAAGTTGGGATTACAGGAAGACGATTAAAGCTCTTAGAACAATTAAAATCTACTTCACCAGATAACTACATTGTCAAATCATTTGATTGCACTGCAGCATCTAATATCACTAAACTCGGAGAACTTACTGATGAATTAGAAGGATTGGATTTACTAATTATGAGTTCTGGTAGGGGTCATGAAAATAGGCAATTAAATTTCCAAGAAGATAACAAAACAATCAATTTAAACGTAAGCGCTTTTACTGAAATCATGAACTGGTCCTTTAATTTTTTTAAAAACCAAGGCTTTGGACATATTACTGCAATAAGTTCTGTAGCGGGTTTAAGAGGCACTAAGTTTGCTCCTGCTTACTTTGCATCAAAAGCATACCAGATTAATTATTTAGAAAGTCTTCGAAAAATGGCAATTAAAAACGTCTACATAACGGATATACGTCCAGGTTATGTTGACACTGCTATGGCTTTAGGCGATAATTTGTTTTGGGTTTCTTCTAAGGAAAAAGCTGCAAAACAAATATTTAATTATATAAGAAAGAAAAAAGATATCGGTTATGTTTCTAAAAAGTGGCAAATAATTGCCTTTGCTTTGAAAATCGTTCCTAACTTTATTTACAAAAGAGTATAACTTTAAAAATAAGAATCAATAATAATCGTTAAGCCCTAATAAATTTATTTAGATAAAACGTAGACATTAAAGATTTAAAAAACTAAGAAAAAAAAAGACATGCGAATTCCAATAATAACTAAAAAGCTGTAAATAATTAATTAACAGCAACTTAGCTATAAAACAATACAAACACATGAAAATATACACAAAAACTGGAGATAAAGGGACCACTGCTTTATATGGAGGAACAAGAGTGCCTAAACACCACATTCGAATCGAAAGCTATGGAACAGTCGATGAATTAAACTCTTATATTGGATTGGTGAGAGATCAAGATATAGATACCCCAACCAAAGAGTTATTAACTCAAATACAAGAACGATTGTTTACGTTGGGAGCTATATTGGCAACTGATCCAGAAAAAGAAAAACTAAAAAGTGGAAAAGAGCGATTAAATATTCCAAGAATTGATGAGAACGACATTGAACTTTTAGAGTCTGAAATGGATCAAATAAATGAAACCCTGCCTTCCATGACGAATTTTATTCTTCCAGGCGGACACCCTACAGTGTCACATTGTCACGTTGCACGTTGTATTTGCCGTCGCGCAGAACGTTTAGTTACTTTTCTAAACGAGCAAGAACCTATAGATGGACTTGTTTTAAAGTATTTAAACAGGTTATCTGATTACTTATTTGTACTGGCACGAAAATTGACTCATGATCTAGAAGTGGATGAAATTAAATGGATTCCTAAGAAACTATAATTATCAAAAAACTTAAATTGTAAGTAACTGTTTATCTGATACTTACAAACGTTCTTAAAAATAAAGCATAAATAATTGCGATTTTACTTGACTTTGTGATCAAAAAAATTATTTTTGCAGAAAATTAAAAACCATTAAAGTCTATGTACTGGACATTAGAATTAGCATCATTTTTAAGTGACGCACCCTGGCCGGCAACGAAAGATGAATTGATAGATTACTCTATTAGAACTGGAGCACCCCTTGAGGTTGTTGAAAATCTACAGGCTATTGAGGACGAAGGAGATTCTTACGATTCAATTGAAGAGATATGGCCAGATTATCCCACGGACGAAGATTATCTGTGGAATGAAGATGAATATTAAAAAATTAATTACAAAAAAGTCTCTAAATAGAGGCTTTTTTTTTGCTTAATACTTTAAAACTAAAAATAGCGTATCCTTTGGCTATGTTGTTTTTTTAGAGTTTTTTTGTAAAACATTGAAAAGTCTATTTACTTTTTAATTTGAGTAAAAAACACACAATCAAAATGGGAATATTAGATAATGTTTTAAAATTATTTGTTGGGGATAAATCCAAAAAAGATATTAGTGACATCCAGCCGATAGTAGCGCAAATAAAAAAACAAGAATCAGTTATAGAGGAACTTAGCATAGATGAGTTAAGAGCAAAAACTACTGAATTTAAGAATAAAATAAAAGCAGATCAAAAAGAAATTCAAGATCAAATAAATGCTTTAGAAAAAGAATCTTCCGAGATTGATGATATCAATAAAAAAGAAGATCTCTACAAAGAAATTGATCAGTTAAAAGACGACAGGTATCTTACTGAAGTAAAAACATTAGAAGAGTTATTACCCGAAGCTTTTGCAGTTATGAAAGAAACGGCAAAACGATTTAAAAATAATGAAACACTTATCGTAAATGCGACCCCTTTTGATAGAGAAATTTCCGCTATTAAAGATTATGTGAATTTAGATGGAGAAAAGGCAATATGGGAAAACTCTTGGGATGCTGCTGGTAAAGAAATAACCTGGGACATGATTCATTATGATGTTCAATTAATTGGTGGTATTGCCTTGCATCAAGGAAAAGCAGCTGAAATGCAAACTGGTGAAGGAAAAACATTAGTTGCAACGCTTCCGATGTACTTAAATAGCCTAGCTGGAAATGGGGTACATTTAGTTACTGTAAATGATTATTTAGCAAAACGTGATAGTGCGTGGATGGCTCCTTTATTTCAATTTCACGGTTTAACTGTAGATTGTATTGATTATCACCAACCAAACTCTGAAGAACGTAGAAAAGCATATAATGCAGATATTACTTATGGTACCAACAATGAGTTTGGTTTTGATTACCTAAGAGATAATATGGCGCATTCTCCCGAAGATTTAGTTCAGCGACCTCATCACTACGCAATTGTCGACGAGGTGGATTCGGTATTAATCGATGATGCTCGTACGCCTTTAATTATTTCGGGACCTGTACCAGAAGGAGATCGTCATGAATTTAATGAACTAAAACCAAAAATCGCTGATATCGTTGCGGTACAGAAAAAATATTTAACTGGTGTTTTAGTAGAAGCTAAAAAACTAATAAAAGAAGGAGACGAAAAAGAAGGTGGTTTCCAGTTATTAAGAGTTTATAGAGGTATTCCTAAAAACAAGGCATTGATAAAATATTTATCAGAAGAAGGAGTTCGTCAAATACTTCAGAAAACTGAAAATCATTATATGTCAGACAATAACCGTGAAATGCCAAAGATAGATGCGGAATTGTATTATGTAATTGATGAAAAAAATAATCAGATTGAACTATCCGATAAAGGGGTTGATTATCTTTCCGGTACAGACAATCCAGATTTCTTTGTAATGCCAGAAATCGGTGTTAAAATAGCTCAAATTGAAGCAAAGGGTCTTTCTTCAGAAGAAGAAGCACATCAAAAAGAAATATTGTTTCGTGAATTCGGAGTAAAAAGTGAACGGATCCATACCATGAGTCAATTATTGAAAGCCTATTCTCTTTTTGAAAAGGATACTCAATATGTAGTAATGGACAATAAAGTAATGATTGTTGATGAGTCTACGGGTCGTATTATGGATGGCAGACGTTATAGTGATGGTTTACACCAAGCTATTGAAGCCAAAGAAAATGTAAAAATTGAAGCAGCTACACAAACCTTTGCTACAGTAACACTGCAAAATTACTTTAGAATGTATCGCAAGCTATCTGGTATGACTGGTACTGCTGTAACTGAAGCTGGTGAACTTTGGGAAATATATAAATTAGATGTTGTTGAAATTCCAACTAATAGACCGATGCAAAGAGATGATCGTGAGGATAAAATTTACAAAACCAAACGTGAAAAATACAATGCAGTAATTGAAGAAGTCACCTTACTCACAGAAGCTGGAAGACCAGTTCTAATCGGTACTACTTCGGTAGAAATATCAGAGTTATTAAGTCGAATGTTGAGTATTCGTAATGTAAGACATAATGTATTGAATGCAAAACTTCATAAAAAAGAAGCTGATATTGTGGAAGAAGCTGGACAATCCGGTATGGTAACCATAGCAACAAATATGGCTGGTCGTGGTACCGATATTAAATTAACGGAAGAAGTTAAAAAATCGGGAGGTTTAGCAATTGTTGGAACAGAGCGTCATGATTCTCGTCGTGTTGACAGACAATTAAGAGGTCGTAGTGGACGTCAAGGAGATCCGGGAAGCTCTCAATTTTATGTAGCATTAGATGATAACTTAATGCGTTTATTTGGTAGTGAGCGAATTGCCAAAATGATGGATAAAATGGGATTAAAAGAAGGTGAAGTAATTCAACATTCTATGATTTCAAAATCTATTGAACGTGCTCAGAAAAAAGTAGAAGAAAATAATTTTGGTATCCGTAAACGTCTATTAGAATATGATGATGTAATGAATGCGCAAAGAGAAGTAGTTTACAAAAGACGTTTTCATGCATTGTTTGGAGATCGATTAAGTGTAGATATTGCTAATATGATTTTTGATACTGCAGAGGTAATCACTGAAGATAATAAAGTAGCTCAAGATTATAAAAACTTTGAGTTTGAATTAATTCGCTATTTCTCTATCAGTTCTCCTATAAACAAAAAAGAATTTGAGAAGATGGATTCTCTAGAGATTTCAGGTATTATTTACAAAGTTGCATTGGAGCATTATCAAAATAAAATGGTCCGCAATGCAGAAACAGCATTTCCTGTTATTAAAAATGTTTATGAAACACAAAAAGATCAATATAAACGAATTTTAGTACCATTTACAGATGGAGTTAAAACCTTAAACGTTGCAACCGATCTTGAAAAAGCTTATGAATCGAAAGGAAAACAATTGATCCAAGATTTTGAAAAAAATATTTCATTAGCCATTATTGATGATGCTTGGAAAACTCATTTACGTAAAATGGATGAGTTAAAACAATCGGTACAATTAGCAGTTCATGAACAAAAAGATCCATTATTGATTTACAAGTTTGAAGCTTTTGAATTGTTTAAAGAAATGATTGTTCAGGTAAATAAAGATGTGATTTCATTTTTATTTAAAGGAGAATTACCTCAAGAAAATCAACAACAAATTAGAGAAGCTCGTCAAGAAAAAACGAATAAAAATCTAAAAGAACAAAAAGATGAAATTCAGAATTTAGATGAACGTTCATCTATATCAAGAGCAGCAGGACAAACCCAAGGTCAACAGCAACAAGTAACAGAAACCATCGTTAGGGAGCAACCAAAAATTGGTCGTAATGATAAAGTTACCATCAAACACGTGATGAACGGTGAAAGTAAAACCTTAAAATACAAACAAGCCATTCCATTAATAAGCAAAGGAGAATGGGTATTGATTGAATAATAGTTTTCAATAGAATTATAAAAAAGAATTCAAGAAATTGAGTTCTTTTTTATTATAACTAAGTCAATAATTATTCTACACTTTATTTACATTTTACTTTTGTACAATTCTTTTAATACGCTTCCTATTTTAAAAAATAAAAAAGCAATAAAGCCTACTAACAATCCCATTATTAATTCTGAAATTATATTTGGTATAGCATGAAATAAATCGTGTAGTACAGTAATATTATGCACAAACAAACCACCTCCAACTAAAAGCATAGCAAGCGTACCAATTATGGCAATTAATTGAATTAATTTAGGTAAAACCCATACTAAAACAATTCCTGTTTTATAAAAAATTATTTTAAAAAAACCTTTTTTATTTTCTGAAATCTTTATTAATCGAAATCCGACATCGTCAATCCTCACCATTAAAGCTACAATCCCATAAACACCAATAGTAGCGATAACAGCAACTAAAGACACGACTACAACCTGAATTAATAAGCTGGATTTTGTAAGGGTTCCAAGGGCAATCATGATAATTTCTAAAGAAAGAATAAAGTCCGTTATAATAGCAGATTTAATTTTAGATTTCTCCTCTGCTGATAATGCTGCTTCAGTTTCTATTTCTCTAAAATCAAGCGCATGTTTTTTTTTATAAAAAAAAGTATGAATTATTTTTTCGACCCCTTCAAAACTTAAATAAATTCCTCCTATCAATAAAATGGGCACAATTAATTGAGGTAAAAATGCACTTAATAAAAAAACGAATGGAAGTATGATCAACTTGTTGACAAAAGATCCTTTTGTAATAGCCCAAATCACAGGTAGTTCTCTTGAAGCTCTAAAACTAGATGCTTTTTCTGCACCCACGGCCAAGTCGTCTCCTAAAATTCCTGCTGTCTTTTTAGTAGCCACTTTAGTCATCATAGCTACATCGTCCATTAACGCTGCTATATCGTCTAAGAGTGCGAAAAATCCTGACATTTATTTTAATTTTGTCTTGAAAAAAAACTAATTATTGGATGCTCTTTTCTTATAGTTCTTTAAAAATTCCCCTTTTGGGCTACCATCATCAAAAGAGCTTCCTTTTAATAATAACCTAGTTTTTCCTCTGGCCTCCTCATTAGGCAAATCTTCATATTCCATTCTATAAACAGCACCAAACAAAGGAGCTCTACCAGCTCCGTGATAACAATGGATTAAAACTGGGTAATTATCTGGATTGTCCATAATTTCTAAGAAAGAATCTAGTGTTTCTTGGCTAGGTACTTGTTGAGAACCCACATTAAAGTAGCTTACGCCTTCTATATTTTCTACCGCCTCTTTTTCAGCAATTAACTCTTTAGGAACTTCAGGGTTGTTTATAGTGTCTTTAGTTCCAGGAAATCTTAAATCTATAATGCTTTTAATATGATACTTTTTGGTATAACTTTCTATTTCGTCTGGAGGAATTACCCCAGACTTATACACTTTCCCTTTAGTGATTTCTTTAAAATTATAATTGATGTTTACATCATAAACATATTTCCCTACTCCTACTAAAACTATGATTAAAATAATTACAATTATTTTCTTTTTCATGCGCTGTATTATTTTTTTGGTTTGCCTAATTTTTTATCTACAATTCTATCAAAAAAATCTTTTATAAAAGCTTTAGTCACTATTTCTAAAGTGTCCATTTGACTATTAGACTGCTCAATTAAATTTATTTTTAAATCTTTATCATTGATATCGTAAAATCCAGTTGTTTTTTCACCATCAAAAAAACAAATATAGTTATCTCTTTGCAAGACATAACCAGATGCACAATAGTTAAAGGTAAAAGGATGAATCAAAGAGTCGTTTATTAAACTTCTCCCCCAACTTCTAAAAGGTTTCTTATAACCAATAAGATCAATAATAGTTGGATAAATATCTATTTGTTGAGCTAAGTCATTTTTTACTTCCCTTAAACTATTATCAGGTTTGTATATTAAAATTGGTATTCCGGTTCTATTAATTGTTTTTCTATATTCATCAAAACCTGGTTGACTTCCATGATCTGCGGTAATTATAAAAATGGTATTATTAAACCATTCTTCATTTTTAGAAGCTTCAAAAAAAGTTTTAAGAGAATAATCGGTATAAGAAATAGATTGGTTCATTTGAACATTTCCTGTTGGAAATTTTCCTTTGTATTCTTTTGGAATTTTATAAGGTTCATGAGAACTTAAAGTGAAAATGGTACTGAAAAATGGTTCTTTTTTTTCATTCAATACTTCTTTTGTGAAATCTAAAAAATTTTCATCCCAAATACCCCAAGTTCCGTCAAAATCATCATCATTATTATATTCAGTTCTCCCATAATAATTATCAAACCCTAAAATATTACTAAACCCTAAAAAACCCATAGAACCATTAGCAGCACCATGAAAAAATGAGGTATCATAATCTAATTCATTTAAAATAGAAACTACCGATTCTATTTCTTGTTTAGAATAGGGTGACGAGGTAAATGCATCTTTAAAAGATGGAATACCTGCTAATACAGAAGACATTCCATGAATAGATTTATTGCCATTGGCAAATGCATTTGGAAAAATTAAACTGTGTGCTGCTAAAGAATCTATAAAAGGTGTATAACTAACATAATTTTCGATATTCCTATCTTTATTAAAGGCACCTGAATATTCTCTTGAAAAGCTTTCTGTGATAACTAACACGATATTTGGACTTGACTTTTCGTTACTAGTATATTGCTTAATAGGACTGATAAAATGATCTATTTGATCTGAACTTATATCATAACCTACCCTTTTAAAAGTATTGGCAGATAACGTTCTTATAAATGCAAAAGGTGTATTTAACACAAAATCTGCTTGTTTAATTTCTTTTACATGACGATTAGCATCCACCAAATTAATAGGTCTAGTACTTTCTTTAAAATCTCCACCTCTAATTCCGCCCACAGATAAAACGGTTATGATAATAATAGCTAATACAGAAGTTGAATAATAATACTTAGCGTTAATGTTTTCATTGGAAGCGGTTACTTTATATTTTTTATAAAGATAAATCCATAAATAAGCTGCTAGGATAAATAATACTAGTACATGCCAATAGGTAAATAAAAATCTAAATAACATTCCCGAAACATTGGATTCATCTTTTAAAACATCGATAACAGTAATGGTGGTCCTACTATAGTTGTATTTGTAGTATATAAAGTCAATAAAATTTAATGAATAAGCAATTAAATTGGTGACAAAGTAGAAGTACAACAGAAATTTTTGATATTTTTTTGATGTGGTGCTCCTTACAGGAGTTATGGAAAGTAAAATAAAGAGGGAATTCACATATAATATAGCGGTGGTATCAAAAGCCAATCCGTAATAATACAATCTAAAAAATTCTGAAATTGAATCAACTCCTAAAAGTGAAAAATTATAAAAAAGAAAAAGTGTTCTTGCAACAAAATAAAATACATAAACTAAAAATATTCTATAAAATAATACCTTGTATTCCTGTAGTCTAAATATAGTATTCATTGCCTTTTAATTATTCTTTTTTTTACGAATATTGTATAAATATTACCAATGAATTATCTAATTCACTTCAATAATCTTCTGTTTGAAACTTATACAGCAACCACTGGCTTACAAAATATAATTACCTTGTGACACATCAGTTACTGGGTTGATGTTACTATGGTTAACTATCATCTCTTTCTGAATTCAGGTGACACCATCAGCCATCGTTTTTAGGATTTGTTGAGAGAAAAAATAATAATATCATAACGGCAATGAGTCAGTTTTCAAAAGTTTTTTTATTGTAATTTACAAAGTAAGTAAAAATTAATCAATTAATAATATAAAAAAATTGATTGGTTAAATAGATTTCTTTTATTAAAATAAATAGCTTCTTGGTGAGATATATGAATGTATTAATACCTTGCGCTCACTAATTACAAAAGTTGGGAGTAAACCGAAAAAACAACTATAAAATTTTGGAGTAGGTAATAAATTACAATAATCAATTATGAAAAAATTATTATTTTTAACTGCAATTGCAATATTAACATTTAACAGCTCTATTGCACAAGATGACACAGATACATCAAGTGGTTCCGATATAAGCTTTGGAGTGAAAGCTGGGGCTAATTTTGCAGCATTAAGTGGAAATTCCGATTCTGGACAATTAGTTGATACCGGTTTGAACATTGGAGCTGTTGTTAATATTGGTATTTCTGAAAAATTTTCCATTCAACCAGAAGTAGTTTATTCTGCTCAAGGCACTTCAGAATGGGGTTTTCTTTCTTCTAATACATATCTAGAATTAGGTTATTTAAATATTCCAGTTATGGCTGGATATGAAGTATTAAAAGGTTTAACTATTCAAGCTGGACCTCAAGTTGGATTTAACCTTAGTGCAAAATATCAAAACAATAGTGATTATGATGTTAAAGATATTATTGAACCAATAGATTTTGGAGTTGCATTTGGAGCACAATATGAGTTACATTTTGGAATGTTTTTTCAAGCAAGATATGCTCTGGGATTAAATAACATATATTCGATTACTGATAAAACGAATTTACCTGTGGGATTTACAGATCAACTTGATGTAGATTCTAAAAACATGGTTCTGAGTTTATCTGTAGGTTACTTTTTTAATTAAAAATACCGTCTAAGATATTATCATTTAACAAAATGTGAAATGTTTTTAAAAGAAACGTTTAAGAGTGATCTTGGACGTTTCTTTTGTTAAAATAAATACTGGATCTAAGTAAAAAATAGAGTGATTGTAAGGATTAATAAAACAAGTATTCCAAAGCTTTGCAACTCTAAATTTCAAAAACAGGAAAAAACACTCATTTTAATAAAAAAATAATAAATCTACTTTATAGGTTTTTACTTTTGTATGCCATTCAATTTAAAGACTCCATAAAAATACGAATGTTCCAAAATTCAATATTTTAATTTCAGTATCTTTATCACTTATAAATACAAAACTATGACAAAGTTTAAAAAAAGTTTGATTTGGGTGTTTGGAACCCTCTTAGTAATCTTACTGCTTTTTAGGTTTGTAATCGGTCCTGTTATAAAAACACAAACTAAAAAACACAGCCCTGAACAACACATAACTTATCATCAGGGAGATTTTGAAATTAACGTATTTTATTGCAGTCCAATTAAAAAAAACAGGGTTATTTTTGGCGAATTGATTCCGTATGGTAAAGTTTGGCGAACGGGTGCAAATGAAGCATCTACTTTTAGCACCAATAAAGATCTTATAATCAATGGAAAAGAACTAGCGAAAGGAGTGTACACCTTATGGACAATTCCTGATGAAAATTCATGGCAAATTATTTTTAATTCTGAAATGTATGATTGGGGAGTTAAATATACAGATCAAACAGCATCTCGTGACCCAAAAACTGACACTTTAACAGTAACGGTTCCAGTTTCAAAAAGTTTAACAGTTACCGAAAGCTTTACCATTTCATTTTCTGAAACTGAAGCAGGTACTTTAATGATATTAGCCTGGGATACTACTGTAGTACCGGTTTTATTACAAGAAAAATAAAATGAACAAAAAAGAAGCTAATAAATCGGCTTTAAAAGAAATAGAAGGTGTAGCACAACCTAAATCCATAAGTGTAAAGGTTGCTTCTACTCTTAAAACAAAACGGATAAAGGTACCTGCTACCAAAGAATTAATAAAAGGAATATTAAAAAAAGATAAAACTGCTTTAAGTCGTGCCATTACCTTAGTAGAAAGTACCGTTGAAAAGCATCAGTATCAAGCAAGAGAAATTATTGAAGCCTGCTTATCTCATTCTAACAAATCTATACGTATAGGCATAACAGGTGTTCCAGGTGTGGGTAAAAGTACTTTTATAGAACAGTTTGGAAAACTTCTTAGTCAAAACAATTATAAAGTAGCAGTATTAGCAGTAGATCCTAGTAGTTCCATTAGTGGAGGAAGTATTTTAGGAGATAAAACCCGAATGGAAGATTTAGTAAAAGAACCCAATGCTTTTATACGTCCTTCCGCATCAAGAGATTCATTGGGTGGTGTAGCAAGAAATACTAGAGAGGCAATTATTTTATGTGAAGCAGCTGGTTATAATGTGATACTAATTGAAACAGTTGGAGTTGGCCAAAGTGAAACCGTTGTTCATTCAATGACAGATTTCTTTTTATTATTAAAGCTTGCTGGAGCTGGAGATGAATTACAGGGAATTAAAAGAGGTATTATTGAAATGGCTGACAGTATCGTGATAAATAAAGCAGATGGTCATAATATAACAGCAGCAAAACTAGCCCAAACCGAATTTAATAGAGCGCTTCATTTGTATCCAAATAAAGGAAATGATTGGACTCCAAAAACACTAACTTGTAGTGCCCTCCATAATGAAGGTATCTCTGAAATTTGGGAGCTGATTCAAAACTTCAATTCCATCACCAAAAAAAACGGGTGTTTTCAGCAAAAAAGAAACGATCAAAATAAATATTGGTTGCTTCAAACGATTGAAAATACTTTAAAAAGCGACTTTTACAATCATCCAAAAACTAAAGATGAATTAAAAAAACAGTTAATTTTAATTAGTGAGAATAAAACAACTCCTTTTGAAGCTGCCAATTATTTATTAACTAAAAGATGACTAAACAATGTCTGAGTTCACCATTATAGTTCCTGTTTACAATGAAGAGTTAAACCTAGAACGAGTTGAGGAAGAATTGGTTTCTTATTTGAAAATCGCAAAAAAAGAAACTTTAATTCTATTTGTTAATGATGGCTCTACCGACACTAGTCAGCAATTAATTGAAGGTATTTGTCTTAGAAATAAAAAATTTAATTATATAAATTTTAAAGAAAACAAAGGTTTAAGTGCTGCTTTAAAAGCTGGTTTTGATGCTGTTAAAACTCCTTTATTGGGGTATATCGATTCCGACCTACAAACATCTCCTAATGATTTTAATATTCTTTTGGACGAAATTGATAACTATGATTTAGTTACAGGTATTCGCATTCATAGAAAAGATTCATTTATTAAACATAGATCTTCTAAAGCATCTAATAGTATCCGAAATACTTTCACTGGTGACGGCATGAAAGATACTTGTTGTCCTTTAAAAGTTATCAAAACAGAATGTGCTAAAAAAATCCCTATGTTTAATGGACTACATCGGTTTTTACCTGCGATGATTTTATTACAAAAAGGAACCGTTTTACAGCTACCTATTCAACATTTTCCAAGAATTGCAGGAGAATCAAAATTTGGAATTAGAAATCGATTATTAGGTCCCATTACAGATTGTTTTGCATATTTATGGATGAAAAAAAAATATATAAATTATGAAGTAATCAAAAAAGGGTGAACGATTACTTGATATATTCAATAGGTTTAATAGCACAAATCCTTTTTTCAATAAGATTATTAGTTCAATGGCTTTCTTCAGAAAAAGAAAAAAAAGTGGTTGCTCCTACTCTATTTTGGAGTATTGGTATGATAGCTTCTTTACTTTTATTTATTTATGGATATTTAAGAAATGATTTTGCAATTATGTTGGGTCAATTTATAACCTATTATATCTATATCCGAAATTTACAATTACAACATCAATGGAAAAAAATACTGAAAAGGATTCGCATCTTTTTTATTTATTTTCCAATAATTATATTGTTAATTACCTTCCTACAAGGACCATATAATAGCTCTCAACTTTTTAATAAGGATTATATTTCTAGTTGGTTATTAGTTTTGGGAATTGTTTCACAACTAATATTCACATTCCGATTTATTTATCAATGGATTTTTTCAGAAATAATTAAAACTTCAGAACTTCCAGCCGGTTTTTGGATCATAAGTTTATTAGGAGCTATATTAATATTAATATATGCGATTTTCAGAAAAGACCCTATTTTGTGTATCGGTCAAGTTTTTGGATTGGTAGTTTATATTAGAAATCTAATGATTCTGAAAAGGCACTAATTACAAATTTTTCTGAGCAATTAATTGTAGTTTGTAATATGCCCATCCAATAATACTTCCAAAGAAAAACCCTGTAAGCACATCTAAAGGATAATGAACACCCACATAAATCCTACTATAACCTACTGTAAAAGCCCATAATAATAAAATAAAAGGTAAATAATAATAGTTATGACGCAACAATAAGCCCATATAAACCGCTAAGCTCATGGAATTGATGGCATGACCAGAGAAAAAACTATATACACCTCTTTTATCAACAACAATTCTCATTAAGCCATCTAAGTCTTCATTAACCCAAGGGCGTAATCTTTGAAAACCATTTTTAAATAAATTAGCTAATTGATCTGAAGTAGCGATCATTAAAGCAGCACCTAGTAAAACAATTAACGTTCCTTTAAATCCATAATTTTTATAAACTAAATATAAAAGGAATCCATACAAAGGAATAAAAGTAAGCTTGTTAGTAATAACTCTCCACAGATTGTCCCAAGGTTCGCTTCCTAGATTATTTAGGAAAAGAAAAAAATCAATATCATATTTTATTAATTCCTCAATCATTTTTGTATTGAGCTACTTCGTTATCATAAAACTTACTAGCTTCTTCAATCGCTGTTTCAGTTTCATCCTCTAATTCCTTCTGATCTTCTTTATCAAATTCCTCTAACCATTCTACTTCATCATTTTGAAGATTGATAATAAAACGAGGAAACTCTGTATGTATAACAAATATAGCTTCAGGAAAATTAGTGTTATCACCTAATATAAATTTTGGAAGTATCATGATTGTTGATTTAATTTAAGTACAAATCTACAAATTAAATATTGAGCCAAAACATAAGTCATCATGATTAATAATGGGTAAAATGATTGTGTTTTATAAAATAAGTTTAATGCTAAAATTGTATCTGAACTAATAAATATTAAAACTCCAACCAATAAAAGCAGTGAAATTTTTGTTTTGCTTTGCAGGTATAACAATAATGAAACGATTCCAAAAAATGAAATAGTCATTGCATAAATGATAACAGGAATTTTCATAGAACCCAATCCAGCAAATAAAACATTCATTAATACAAGAAATAGTAATAAAAATGGGACACCTGCTATTATAAAATCTTTAGGTTTTCTAGCTGGGATCAATCTAAGAACCATAATTATATAAAATACATGAGCAATTAAAAAAAATAGCAATCCGAAAATAAAATATACCTCCCCAGTTCCTAATAATAAAAGATCTCCCAAAAAACTAAAAAAGAGTCCTAATACAAAGTATTTATTAAGTTGTTTAGTATTTGAATAATAGTACCAAAACAAGGTAATCATCAACATGGGCTTGGCAAAATTCACCATCAATTGTTTTTCTAAATAGATTCCATAAAAATCGATCAAGCTAAATAAAACAAAGGCTATTAATGGTATTATTTTATTCATTATGTCCTGATGAGTTTTGAATGATTAATTTATTGGAAAGGTAATTAAATCGAATAAATAAAAGTATGCCGGAAGCGCTTAAGCCTGCTAATAAACCAATCCAAATTCCAGAACTTTTATAATCGGTATATAAACTTAAATAATAAGAAATAGGAAAACCAATAAGCCAATAGGAAACAAAAGTTATAAACGTTGGAATTTTAACGTCCTGCATACCTCTTAAAGCTCCTAGAGCAACGACTTGTATAGTATCTGTTATTTGAAAAACGGCAGCGATCAATAATAATTTAGATGCGATGGTAATTACTTCATAATTATCAACCATTTTAGTTGGATCATTTAAATCTAAATACATTTTTGGAAGTATCCCACTAAAAATAAAAAATAAAATTGCAAATACAACCGCAAATAGGGTTGCAATCATAAAAATTGAAAAAGCAATTCTTCGCAATTCTTTATACCGTTTTAATCCTTTTTGGTTACCAACTCTTATCATTGCAGTTACACTTAAGCCCATAGCAACCATAAAAGTCATTGAAGATAGGTTTAAAGCAATTTGATTTGCTGCCTGAGGATTCTTACCCAAAATTCCTGAAAGCCAGATAGCAGCGGTAAAAATAGCAACTTCAAAAAACATTTGCATGGCTGAGGGAAAACCCAAGCCATAAAGTTTCTTAATCATTTTTTTAGAAAGTTTAAAAATCTTAATGTTTAAAACAAATGCTCTTGATTTATGATGTTGAGATAATAAATACCATAAGACGACGACCATGATAAGCCTCGAAACTAATGTGCCAATAGCAGCTCCTACAATCCCTAGTTCAGGGAATCCAAACTTTCCAAATATGAACAAATAATTTAATACCACATTGATAACATTACCAATTAAAATAGCATACATGGGGTATTTAGTCATTGACATTCCATCACTAAACTGTTTAAATGCTTGAAAAATAATTAATGGAATCAGGGATGCTGACACTAAATTTAAATAAGGTATTGCTAATGCAACGACTTCAGAAGGTTGTTTCATTAAATACAAAACGGGTTCTGCAAAAAACACACCTAAAAACAACAAGATACTTATTACCGAACATAGAAAAAGCCCGTGTTTAAAAACAGATTTTCCAACTTCAAAGTTTTCTTCCCCATCTGCTTCCGCTATTAAAGGAGTTATTGCTGTAGAAAAACCGATACCTAAAGACATGGCAATAAAAATAAAACTATTTCCAAGCGATACCGCTGCAAGTTCTGCAGAGCCAATTTGACCTACCATTATATTATCAACAAACGCAACCATCGTGTGGCCTAACATTCCTAATATTACAGGGTAAGAAAGTTTTAAATTGTAATTAAATTCTTTTGTATAATCGGCTAATATCAATTAATTTTATTTTGATGGCAAAGGTAAAAAACGCATTTAATAAAAATAAAAAAAATTAGCTACTTATTCATTGATTGATAAGCAGCTAATTTTTCACTGATAATGCGTTTAATTAATAAGGCTATTCTAAGAACTAAAAAAAATATTTATAGTTTTACTGTCAACCCAATACCACCGTTCAAACCTTGTGCACTTCCTCCACCAAGTTCTAAATAAACTCCCCATTTCTCGTTCCAAAACCATCTACCACCTACGTGAAGTCCAAGATCAAAATCAATAATTTTTTTATCACTGTCTCCATTATAAAAGGAAGAACCCGCTGCTAAACCACCATAAACATCCCAAGATTCATTTGTTATTTCAAATAAATTATCAAAATAGTAATTACCTCTTACACTTAATGTTAACCAATTTAAATCAAAATTAGTTGATACCCCAGGTGCTATTGTTATATTCTTTTGAACTGGTATTTCGAAGTTAGCTCCTATAAGTCCGAAATTTAATTCTTTTCTGGCTTGGCCAAAAACATTGGCAACAAAGAATGTGCAAATAAAGAAAAATAAAATAGTTGATTTTTTCATAATTTATGTTTGTTTTAATTATTACATAAAAATAAATAATTTTTTATTATTTAGTTTATAATACTTGACAAATTTAGGGGGTAGCGCTAGATCCTACAATACGCTTAAAAGCGTAATTAAGATGTTAAACAAAAAAGCATTTATAGCTCAAGCATTCTGCAACTTGCGTAACATCAAGTTTTTTTTAATTTATTTTACAATAAGTTAACTTAATAGCATAAAAAATAAAATAATCAACAATAACTATAATTAATTAAATAGATACGATAGTATTTATGGCTTAGCTATTCCTTCCATTTTTTAATAACATTAAAAAGCAATCCCACAGTAGCAATAATAACTGAGATTAAAACCAATCCAATAAGTAACAATCCCGAACCCATTTCATTACTCGCATCGATAATTCCGTAAGCGTATAATATCAAAACTACAATGAATTGACCCAAAGCCAAAATTCCTAAAAGCACAGCTATTTTTTTTAATATATTTACAACTTGCATATTATTTTATTTTATTTTTGAGCTGTTATTTTTATTGGGTTACTTTAGTTATTTAGGTGTTTTTAGTACTGGAACCATTAAGCCCTCCTTATCAATAATTCTAGTTTAATCTTTGTTAAGGGACACTATTTTTTAGGTAATGGATGCAGGTATTATATTAGCAAAAGCAAAACAAGTATTTAAAATAGATTATGCTTAATTTGATAAAACTATTGCAAACCATATTTATCAATCAAAAAAATAATACTCGTCATTGCAGCTGCTCCTAATTCTAATTCACGTTTATTTACTTTATCAAACGTATCATTGGCTGCATGATGATATTCAAAATAACGCTGTGAGTCTGGGTTTAACCCAGCTAAAACAGTAGCCATTCCTTCTTTCTTTAATGGTCCTATATCTGCTCCACTTCCTCCTTTTACAAACCTATTAATTAAATAAGGTTCAAATAAAATATCCCAAGATTTAATTTTAGTGAAATTAGCATCGCTTGCATCAAAAGAAAATCCTCTTGGAGTAAATCCACCAGAATCACTTTCTAAAGCAAATACATGGTATTCGTTTTTTCTTTTTGCTTCTGACGCATATTTAATTCCTCCTCTTAATCCATTTTCTTCATTCATAAACATGACTGCTCTTATGGTATTTTTTGGCTGATATCCGATTTTTTTTAAAACACGTAATACCTCCATAGATTGGACACATCCTGCACCGTCATCATGTGAACCATCTCCTAAGTCCCACGAATCTAAATGACCTCCAACCACAATAAATTTATTTGGATTTTCGCTTCCAGTAATTTCACCAATCACATTATAGGATTGAACATCTGGATAAGTTTTACAATTTTGACTAAAATAAAATAATAAATCGGGTTGTAATTTTAATGTCACACTTAGATAATTAGCTCCGTTTGTACTAATAGCACAAGCAGGAATGCGAAGGTGTTCTGGGGTATCACCATAGCTCATAGCACCCGTATGAGGAAAATCATCTTGACTAAGGTTCATCGATCTAACTATAACTCCTACAGCACCGTATTTTGCTGCTTCTTCGGCACCCGAATACCGTTGATCGACAGCACCTCCATAAGCATTCATTGTTTGAATTAGATTATCCTGCATTGGTCTATTATAAAAAACAATTTTTCCTTCAATTATTTCCCTTCCTAAACCCCTTAGTTCTTCAAAGTTTTTAACCTCAACAACTGCTGCTTTTAAACCCCCATAAGGAGTAGGTACCGATCCTCCTAATGCACAAATAGCTGCTAACGAAGTTACTCCTGGAGATGTTTCTATATAAGAATACTCTTGAGCTCCTCTTGTCCATTTAGGAACCATAACGGGTTGTAACCAAACTTTATCAATTCCCAATTCTTCCATTTCCTCCTTAGTAAAGGTAACCGCTAACTCTGCACCTAAAGATCCTGAAAGTCTACTACCAATATTATTAGACATATAATCTAGCCATTCATAACTAGCACCATCAGTTAATGAAGTGTCAAATATTTGCTTTATAACAGTTGAATCTTTCTTATTTACTTTTTGAGAAATTCCTGTTGTACTAATAAAAATCAATAAAATTGATATAACTAATTTTTTCATAGGGTGATTATTAGGTGATTATTCATTTTCTAATATTTTTTTATATGGTAAAGCTTAGCTTAGATTTTAGGAATTAATTGATATTCTTTAATGCTTGAAGCAATATAAATCAAAAATAAAAATAATTAAAGAAATAATATACCAAGCTAATTTGATGAAATTTATTTACTGACAAATAGACTTACATCATTTTCGGAAACCTCATCTCCACCTAATATAATTAAACGTTCAATTACATTTCTTAGTTCTCTAATATTTCCAGTCCAATCATATTCTTGTAATAATAAAATTGCTTTTTCTGAGAAATTTTTATGAGTAATACCTTGTTCTTCTGTGATTTTATCACTAAAATATTTAATTAGTAAAGGAATATCATCTCTTCGATCGTTTAATGCTGGAACTTTAATTAATATTACCGCCAATCTATGGTACAAATCTTCTCTAAAATTTCCGTTAGCAATTTCCTGTTTTAAATTTTTATTAGTTGCTGCTAAAACCCTAACATTTACGTTAATATCATGATCACTACCTACCCTACTTATTTTGTTTTCCTGCAAAGCCCTTAACACTTTGGCTTGGGCAGATAAACTCATATCACCTATTTCATCTAAAAAAATAGTCCCGTTATTAGCTGCTTCAAATTTCCCAGCTCTATCTTTTACCGCTCCTGTAAAACTTCCTTTTTTATGACCAAACAATTCACTTTCAATTAATTCACTTGGTATTGCTGCACAATTAACTTCTATTAAAGGACCTTTAGAACGATCACTTTTTTCATGGAGCCAATGAGCTACCAACTCTTTCCCAGTACCATTTGCTCCTGTAATCAATACTCTTGCTTCGCTTGGAGCTACTTTCTCTATCATTTCTTTAATATGAATAATAGAAGGAGACGCTCCGATCATTTCATATTTCTTACTAACTTTTTTCTTTAGTCGCTTGTTTTCAATAATTAATTCTTTACGATCTAAAGCAATCCGAACCGTATTCAATAACCTATTTAAATCTGGTGGTTTTGATATATAATCAAATGCATCTAAACGCATAGCATGAACTGCTGTGTCCAAGTCACCATGGCCAGATATCATTACAATAGGAATTTCAGGTTTTATTTTTTTAGATGCTATTAAAACTTCAATACCATCCATTTTAGGCATTTTTATATCACATAAAACAAGATCGAAATTTTCTTTTTTAATTAACTCAATACCTTTGAGTCCATCTTCCGCTTCCGAAACTTTATAATTAGTGTTTTCTTCTGAAAGTATTTTCACTAACACTCTTCGAATTGAAACTTCATCTTCTATGATTAATATCTTTGACATCTTACCCATTAAGTATCTATTATATGTTTGTGACGTTCCTTATAAAATAAAGCTTGTGATTGGATATTACTATCGCATTGCTAAAAAGCTCTTTGTAAAGGTAATGAAAGACGCTTACAACTACATTAATAGCTAAATCAAATATTTTCAACTAGTTTTTTTACTTAATTAATATTTAAGCCATTTAATGATCTCTCTATAACTTGCTTTTTTACCATACATCAATATCCCTACCTTATATATTTTAGATGCAAACCAAACAGTTCCCATAAAAGTAGCAAATAAAATCACTAACGATAAAATTTGTTGCCATAAAGGTACTCCAAATGGTATGCGCATTAGCATAACAACTGGTGATGTTAAAGGAATGTATGAAAAAACCTGTGATACGATACCGTGTGGATTATCCATAACTGTGAAAAAACCAACATATATTCCCAATATTAATGGCATTAAAATAGGCAACATAAATTGCTGCGTATCAGTTTCATTATCAACTGCTGCACCTATAGCAGCATATAATGAGCTATAAAGTAAATACCCACCTATAAAAAAGAATATAAACATGATCATTAAATTAGAAATTGGTAAATTATTTATTTCTATTAATACATCAGTAATAACTTGTTGGGCATTAGAAGTTTCGCCTAAAATTTCTTGTTGTTGAGATTGTATGGCGGAGGGGTCAATTCCAAAAATAGAAGAAATCGCCCTAGTCAAAAGCAATATGATAACGATCCAAACAGCAAATTGTGTTACTCCTGCAAGGGTGGTTCCAAATATTTTTCCCAATAATAATTTAATAGGTTTCACAGAAGAAATAATAATCTCAATAATTCTGCTTGTCTTTTCTTCAATGACACTCCTCATGATCATATTGCCATAAATGAGGATAAACATAAAAAGCAAATAACCTGAAATACCTCCAAATATTAATTTTAAACCAGTACCTAATTTTGATGTTTTCTTACCCTCAAAGGTTTCAATTTTCGCATCTATATTGATTCTTAATTCCTTAATCTGTTTGGCATCAATTCCAAATTCTTCCAATTTTAAAACATTTACCCTATTCTCAATTTCATTTTCAATACTTCTCATCATACTTATGGAAGGAGACTCGTCTGAATAAAGGATAACAGATTCTGAAAAATCGTCTAATACTGGTGCTTTTGGAATATATAAGAGTCCGTATACTTCTGATGTTTCGGTTGCTAATTTTGCTTCATTTAATGAAATATTTTCTAAATTAGTGTAATTTACAGATTCAGAATCCTTAAAAGAATTAGCAAACAAACCACTTTCATCAAGGATGTTTATGGCATTCACAGATTCGTTATTTAATTGAGATAAATAAGCTACTAGGGTAAAAATAAGAACCATAATAATGGGACTTAAAAAAGTCATTAATATAAAAGACCTATTGCGAATCTTATTTAAATATTCTCTTTTTATAATTAACTGTAAGTGATTCATCAGGCTTCTTAATTATTTTGAATAGTTTCAATAAAGATATCACTAACTGAAGGTATTAGTTCTTCAAAATGAGACAGTTGACCAATTGACGTGAGATAGGTGACTAAATCATTTGTAGAAGAAGCTTCAGGTAATTTTATTTTATACTGTTTCTCATCATTAATACTTTTAAAATAGATGGGGACTGAATCAAATTTTTCTTTTAATATTTCTTGAATAGTCTCTGGGTTATTTGGTACAATCCCCACCTTAAACGTATTGGATTTATATGCTCTTTTAATATCTATTAATTTTCCATCTAATATTTTATTTGACTTATCTATCAATGCGATATGATCACACATCTCCTCCACCGATTCCATACGGTGTGTAGAAAAAATTATCGTTGCTCCTTCCTCTTTTAATCGCAATATTTCATCTTTTATTAAATTGGCATTAATAGGATCAAAACCACTAAAAGGTTCATCAAATATCAACAGTTTTGGCTGGTGTAAAACCGTAACCACAAACTGTATTTTTTGAGCCATCCCTTTAGATAATTCTTGAATTTTTTTATTCCACCAACCATCAATTCCCAATCTATCAAACCAATAGTTAAGTCTTTCTTTAGCTTCTGTTTTAGAAAGCCCTTTTAATTGAGCTAAATACAATGCTTGTTCGCCAACTTTCATAGATTTATACAAACCTCTTTCTTCGGGTAAGTACCCTATATTTTTAATATCGTTTGGATGCAATGGCTTTCCATCTAAAAAAACGGAACCTGAATCTGGCATTGTTATTTGATTAATAATCCTAATTAATGTAGTTTTTCCGGCGCCGTTAGGCCCTAATAAACCAAACACGGAACCTTTTGGAACTTCAATACTTATGTTATTTAATGCTTTAAAGGATCCGAAAGATTTAGATACATTATTAGTTACTAAATGATTATTCATGGTTTTATTTTTCAAAATGTAAATGTATTATATTGTAAATAAAGTTATATGGCTATCGCAATTTATTTAAATAGTTTATTAGTAAATCAACTATTTGTAATACCCAAAAAAAAAGTACTTATAAAACAAAACCCACCCTTTAACTTAATAAAGGATGGGAAAAAATTGCTATGAAAAAGAAAAAATACCACTATAAATTATAGTGATATTCAAATGTAATGAAATTTTTTAATAAACGCTACTTTATGAAAACATATCTTTTACTTTTTCAAAAAATGATTTATCTCCCTTCTCAGGTTTAGGGTCAAAGTTATCATCATCGATCATTTTCTTAAAAAACTCTTTTTGTTCTTTGTTCAATGTTTTTGGCGTCCAAACATTTATATGAACTAGTAAATCTCCTGTTCCATAACTGTTTATACTCGGAATTCCTTTATTGCGAAGACGAAGAATTTTTCCGCTTTGCACCCCTTGCTCTATTTTAATTCTTACTTTTCCATTAACCGTATCAATTTCTTTAGATGTTCCTAGAACAGCATCGGAAATACTAATATATAGATCATAATGAAGGTTGTCACCTTCTCTTTGTAAAGTATCGTGAGATTTTTCTTCTATTGCGACTAATAAATCTCCTGAAATACCATTTCCTGGAGCTTCATTTCCTTTTCCAGAAACTTTTAATTGCATCCCTTCTACAACTCCAGCAGGGATTTTAATAGAAACCGTTTCTTCGGTTTGAAGCATTCCATGTTCATCTGCATTTGAAGGTTTTTTATCTATTGATTGTCCTGAACCGCCACATGTATTACAAGGAGCTGAAGTTTGCATTCTACCTAAAATAGTATTTTGAATTCTAGTTACTTGACCGCTACCATTACAAGTAGAACATGTTTTATAACTTGTACCTTTAGCTACTTTTTTTCGTTTTACTTTAATTTTTTTCTCAACTCCATTAGCAATCTCTTCTAGCGTTAATTTAACTCTAATTCTTAAATTACTACCTTTTACTTGAGCTCTTCGGCCTCCACCGCTAAACCCACTAAATCCGCCGCCGCCGCCGCCGCCAAAAATATCACCAAATTGACTGAAAATATCATCCATATCCATTCCGCCGCCGCCAAATCCTCCACCACCAAAGCCTCCGCCACCACCACCTTCAAAGGCTTGGTGACCAAAACGATCATATTTAGCTTTTTTGTCTGCATCGCTTAATATTTCATAAGCTTCTGCAGCTTGCTTAAACTTCTCTTCAGCTTTAGAATCACCAGGGTTTTTATCTGGATGAAATTCAATAGCTTTTTTACGATATGCTTTTTTAATTTCTGTAGCAGATGCTCCTTTAGAAACTCCTAATATTTTATAAAAATCTTCCTTCACTTGATTTTGTTATTTGTTTTAATTATTTCGGATTAATGTCCAATAACTACCTTTGGGAAACGTATTATTTTTTCACCTAAAACATATCCTTTTTCAATTACATCAATCACTTTTCCTTTTAAGTCATCATTTGGAGCAGGTATTTGAGTAATTGCCTCATGGATATCAGCATTAAAAACATCACCTTTATTTGTCACTATAATGGTTAATCCTTTGGCCTTTAAATTTTCACGTAGCTTATTATTAATTAAAATAATACCTTCTAAATGTGCAGCAGAATCAGATTTTTCAATTTCTGAAAGTGCCCTGTCAAAATCATCCAAAACAGGAAGTAATGATACCATAACACTTTCACTAGCAGTTGAAAACAATTCAATACGTTCTCTACTAGTACGTTTTTTAAAATTTTCAAATTCTGCAAAAAGACGAAGATTTCTATCTTTTTCTTTTTCTAAATTAGATTTTAATTCCTCTACAGGATCAATATCAGCATTAGTTTCGTCTGCAGTTGTTTCTTTTTCGGCAGTTAATAATTCCTCTTCAACAACTTCATTTTCGTGTTTATTTTTTTTACTCATCAATGAGAATATTTAATTTTTATACTATTTTAATTTAACGTTCGCAAAAGTACTGCCAATTATGATTAAATGTCATAATGTCATTTAAAAAATAAAATGATATTTGTATTATTTTTAATATTAAAACCAATAAAATATTAAATTTTACGAGCTCTCAACATTTCCCTTTTACCAGGAGGCCCAGGAAGTCTTTCAACTTCAAAACCAACAGTTTGCATTGCTCTTCTAACACTCCCCTTTGCAGAATAAGTAACTAATACACCTCCTTTTTTTAAGGCAGTATACATTTTTTTGAAAATTTGTTCGGTCCACAATTCTGGTTGAACTCTAGCTCCAAAAGCATCAAAATAAATTAAATGAAAATTATTTTTATCGGTGATTTCAGAAAAGAACTGTTTCCTTTTTAATATTGAAAAATGGGTTGAGATACTAATCTGTTTTTCCCATTCACTTTGATGTAATTTTTTAAAATATGCCTCAGTACTAGTTAACAGCAATGGATAGTTGAGCTTTTCAATTTCTAAAGACGATATTGGATACGCTTCAACACCCGTAAAACTTATTGGAATTTTATTTTTATCGGCTTCTAATAAAGTAATAAAAGCATTAAGTCCAGTACCAAATCCTATTTCTAATATTTTTAATGGTTTAGGTTGCGATTGTTTCAATAAGTATTCCAAACCCGTATTTATGTAAACATGATACGCCTCTTGAATGGCACCATGCTTTGAATGGTATTGCTCATCTAAATCAGGTAAATGAATGGTTGTAGAGCCATCATCAGTGATGATTATTTTACGTTTCAATATATAGTTAATTAATAATTAAAAAATTGCACATCATTATTCAATTAATAAAACTCCATCAGCTTCAAATGATAATGTTTTCTCAACTTCAATTATTACAGCAATCTCTTCTTCATTTTTTCCAGCATCTTCTGCATAATGACGTTGTTCTTCAATAGATACTTCTGCTATAAATGCTTTTCCATGAATAATTACTTCTTTATCAGCAATGTTTTTTGGCATAAAAAAACCGTAATTTTTAAACTTCACCATTGCTTCTTGACCACCAATATCTAAACGCATCCAACAACCTTTAGATTGACACACATCATTTACTTTAGCTGCAAATTTCACAATAGCAGTATCCCCAACTTTTAAATTTTTATAGGTCTCTATTATTTCTTTTTTAGATAATAAATTTTTATCGGAAATTTTTTCTCCAAATGATCTGTAAGGCACTTCTAATTCCGGTTTTATTTCAGTAGTTTCAGAAACTTTCGATTCTTTATTTTCAGATTTACAAGCGAATAATAGTGTAAAAATACTCAATAGCACAATTAGTTTTTTCATGAATTTATAGTTTTAATCACAAACAAAATTAATACTTTTTAAAGGAAAATAGATTGATTTTAGTTACTTTTGTTAACCGCTAAAATCAAGTTCATGAGTATAATAAAGAATCACTCAATCTCAGTAAAACATATTGAAAAATCACGTATAGATGAGGTGGATTTCAATCATCTAATATTTGGTGAGGATTTTACCGATTATATGTTTGAGTGTGATTTTAAAAATGGCTCTTGGAATAACCCTACTATTAGACCTTTTGGAAATTTATCAATTTCACCAGCTGCAAAAGTATTTCACTATGGACAAGCAGTTTTTGAAGGAATGAAGGCTTATAAAGATGATCAAGGTAAAATATGGTTATTTAGACCAGAAGATAATTTTAATAGAATTAATAAATCATCTAAAAGATTAGCTATTCCTGAATTTCCAAAAGAAATTTTTTTTGAAGCATTAGAATCCATACTACTGCTAGATAAAGATTGGATTAAACCTGGATTTGGCAACTCACTCTATATTCGTCCTTTTGTAATTGCTACAGAATCTGGCGTATCTGCATCACCTTCTAATGAATATAAGTTTATGATATTATGTTCTCCAGCTCACGCATACTATAATGGAGACATTAAAGTAGTTATCGCAGAGTATTATAGTAGAGCAGCTGACGGGGGTGTTGGTGCTGCAAAAGCTGCAGGAAATTATGCTGCTCAATTTTATCCTACTAATCTTGCAAAAGAAAAAGGATTTCACCAAGTAATTTGGACAGATGCTAAGGAACATAAATATTTAGAAGAAGCTGGAACTATGAATGTGTTTTTTAGAATAAATGACACTTTAGTGACTGCCCCTATTAGTGATCGCATATTAAACGGAATTACCAGAAAGAGTATTATCGCTCTTGCAAAAAGAGACGGTATCGCTGTAGAGGAGCATCGCATTACAATTCAAGAGCTAATTGAGGCATCTCAGAACAATAGCTTAAAAGAAATATTTGGCGCGGGTACCGCAGCAGTAATAAGCTCTATAAGTGATTTTAGTTATCAACAAAAGGTTTATTATTTACCCAAAACCACTACTAGTTTTGCCAATATGTTTAAAACTAAACTAATGGAAATTCAATATAATAAATCTGAAGACACGTTTGGATGGAGGTATTCAGTAAGCAGTAAGTAAAATTTAAATTACCCTACTAATTATCTATCTAATATAGTTTTAATATCGGGTTTAAAGTAATTAGGCCCCTTTAATACTTTACCATCCTCCCTAAAAATAGGTTTCCCATCTGCACCCAGCTTACTCATATTACTTTTTTGAATTTCATTAAAAACTTCTTCAATTTTGTGTTGCATTCCATGTTCTATGATTGTTCCACATAAAATATAAAGCATATCACCTAATGCGTCAGCTACTTCAACAAGATCTTTATTATTAGCAGCATCCAAATATTCCTCATTCTCTTCACGCATTAATTTATAGCGCAATAAATTTTTATGAGCATCTAAATTTGCGGTTGGCGAATCCTTCATTCCTAATCCAAAAGCTTCATGAAAAGTTTGTACTGCAGTAATTTTATTTTTCATTGTTATAATTTTAATTTTAGAGTATTCAGTTTTATTTTTAAAAAGAGAAACACAAAATAATTCAATAACTAAATTTAATGATTATTTTTACGCTTATAAATCTACACAATTATGTTTAGTTCTGGTCAATGGACATTTGTTATTTTTTTTATTATTGCATTCGTAATTACATTGTTTTTTAGCTATCGAAAAGATAAAGCATTACATAAAAAATATTACAAAGGAAGTATTTGGGTATTAGTCAGTTTTATTGCTTTTGTATTTCTACTGGTGCTATTTAAAAATTGGTTAAAACAATAAAAAAGCTTTTTGAATTAACAAAAAGCTTTTTTGAGATTGATCTATTTCAAGTCTTAATTTACTTCTGGCAAGAAGTTATACGTTTTAGAATAGTAAATCATTTGTTCTTTAAATGTTGCTGGCTGTTCTATCGTAAAACCTTCTATTTCTCCAGCATCATTCATTTTAGGAACTATTATAGGATTCACAAAACCACTGTAAGGTGCAGATGTAAATTGAGCATTTCGTTCTAAAACTTCTTTATGTAAGTCTTGATCTACTTTTACACCGTATCCTTCAACCAAAGCTTCCACTGCTTCATAATCACCTTCAGATTTTATACGTTGTGTTTCTTTCAATAATTGACCAAATAATTCATGAAGTTTTTCATAATCATTAATATTGTAATATGTTTTTCCATCTCGAGTTACTTTTTCAATTACATTCTCAGACATGCCTTTTTCAAAAACCCAAGCAGATACCCATTGTCTATTTCGCATGTGTGATTCTTCTACATCATCTCCTAATTGCAATCTAATAAGTTGTGTCATTAAACCATTTCTGATATAACCATCATAGGCAGTTTTACCAACAGCATTCCAATCATCTACTAATCCTAATTCCTGTAATTTTGGATTATATAAATAGTACAATCCAACTAAATCTGCTCTTCCTTCTTCTAGAGTAGAAGCATAGTTCTTAAGTGTTTCTTTCGTTTCACCAACCCCAGGATTTAGTTGTCCCGAAGCATGTCCAATTACTTCGTGTAATGCTGTATGTAATTTATCTCCTAACTGTCCATGTTTTTTTTCTAATTCGTATTCTTCATCGTCATAAACATATTCTTTTAAACGTCCTGAACTTCCAGCATTGTTATAGGCATGTATTATATTACCTAAAGAAACTGATTTAGAACCAACTTCGGCACGAATCCAGTTTGCATTTGGCAAATTCACTCCTATAGGAGTACTAGGAGATGCATCACCTGCTTCACCAGCAACATTTACAACTTTATAAGTAACACCTACCACATTTTTCTTCTTGTGTTCTTCCATTAATGGAGAATTATCTTCAAACCACTGCGCGTTTTCAGATAACACTGCCATTTTTTTAGACATATCAAAATCTTTAATTTGGACTACAGTCTCATAAGAACCTTTATAGCCAAGTGGATCATTATATACTTCAATAAAACTATTAATATAATCAATATTTCCCTCTGTTGCGCCTGTCCAAGCTACATTATAATCGTCCCAAGTTTGAAGATCTCCTGTTTTGTAATATTCAATTAATAGGCCCAAAGCTTTACCTTGCGCTTCGTTTTCAGCAACACCTTGTGCTAATTCTAACCATTTTACAACCTCATCTATAGCCGGTCCATACAATCCGCCAGATTTATATACTCGTTCTTTTAATACTCCATTTTCTTTAACTAATTGTGAATTTAATCCATAAGATAAAGGTTTTTCCGGATCTGGAGAGTTCATTTTTCCATAGAAGGATTCAACATCTGCATTCGTAACCCCTGGTCCATAGAAATTAACTGCACTCATTAAAACATTGTCAACTCCTTTTGCTTGATTTACTTTTTTAGCATCTATATCACTAAAAATAACATTAAAAGACTCTCCTTCTAATTTAGTATTAGTAGCTGCTAATAGTTCATTTAAATACTCTGAGGAAAAATTAGTAGGAAGTTTAGCATTTGAATAATGGTGATGGATACCGTTTGAAAACCAAACTCTTTTTAAATAGGTCTCAAAGTTTTTCCAATTTTCAGAAGTTTTATCACCTTCATAGGTATTATAAACATTTTCCAATGCTTTACGAATCGTAAGGTTGTGACGGTAATTTTGATCCCATATTATGTCACGACCAGATAATCCTGCTTGTGTTAAATAATAAACTAATTTTTGTTCTTTTAATGTTAAATTTTCCCAACCTGATATTTGATACCTTAATACTTTTATATCTGCAAATTGCTCTACATTATAGTCGAAATTAGCAGATTTTTCAATTCCAATTTGTTCCTTAGAAGACTCCGATGTCTTTTTTTTATCTGCACATGAAATTACAATCATAGCTGTTAGAAGCATACCTATTAAATACTTTTTTTTCATTTTGATAGTTTTTTATTTGTTTTAACTAAACAAAAATAACAAATAATACTTTAGAAATGGGACAATTAGAATAGGAGTTATTTATATATAGTGTCATTAAATTAAAACTTGAAGCAATACAAACTATGTTTTTTTAAATAAAACAATCAACATTCAGCATATATTAAAATCTACTTAAGTAATTTACCCGAGAGGATTTTTTTATATTAGCTTTATGAAACAATTATTATTAGTTTTTATTGGAGGTGGATTAGGGAGTTCACTTCGTTATTGGATTAGCACTTATTTAAACAGTTACAAATCTGGAATTCCATATGGAACCTTTGCAGCTAATATTATTGGTAGTTTAATCATTGGTATGGTTCTCGGATTATCCTTAAAAAACAATTATATTTCAAATAATACTATTTTATTTATAGCCACAGGCTTTTGTGGAGGCTTCACTACTTTTTCAGCTTTTGCTTATGAAAATCACTTATTTTTAAAATCTGGTGATTTTATAAGCTTTGCTATTTATACCATTCTAAGTTTTATTATAGGTTTCGCTGCAGTATTTTTCGGAATGTGGGTCGTTAAATTTCTTTAATGCTTTTCATAAACCCTCACTCCAGCTTCAATTCTAACTAACAAGTCATTTTCTTCAGGAGGAACAGGACATGAGTATCGATAACTGTAGGCACAATAAGGATTATATGCTTTATTAAAATCTATAATTATAGTATTCCCTTCTGGGATTTTTAAATCTAAATATTTCCCGCCACCATAAGACCCATCACCACTTGTTAGATCGGTATAAGGTAAAAACAAATAATCTTCATAACCTTTTTCTTTTTCATGATTCGTGCTTTGATAAATATTAAGTTTTAACTCTTTTTTATCCAGCGTAAAATAAGCCTCCCCGTACTTAACATATTCGGGTAAACGATCAGTAGAAGTCTTCATTAAAAAAGGTTTTTCATATGGTGTCCTTACAAATTTAGCTTCAAAATGATACGTTGTGTTGATAGGATAAAACACCAAACCTTCAAATGTAATTTGAACTAAAGAATCTAAAATAGAAGTTTCAGGATTTATAAATTCTTTATTTAATTCTTTTTGAGATTTTTTTATTTCTTTAATTATTTTTCTATTGGATTGTGCTGCTGCGTTAAAACAAATAAATAATAAGAAAATTAAAGCTTTATATTTCATATAATTTTGTTTTTGTAATTGCAGTATTTTCAATGACACTCGAGAGTACAATTTGTGTTTTTGTTTCTCCGTAGCTTATTAATTGATCTATAAATTGTTCTAAATGTCTCTGATTTGTTAGCATTACTTCCATTACAATATTTTCATTTCCAGTAATTCGATAACAATTAAGCACTTCATCAAATGATTTAACTTTAATTAAAAAAGGTTTTAATTTACCCATAAAAGCTCTTATAGTAATTATTGCTTTTAATTGATATCCAACTTCATAGGACGAAACAATTGTCTTATAACCATTTATAACCCCAACATCTTCCATTTTTTTAATTCTTTCTGAAACTGCAGGAGAACTTATGCCTACTATTCTTCCAATTTTAGCATTAGATTGTCTAGCATTTTCTTGCAAGCATTTTAAAATTTTCCAATTCAAAGCATCCATTAACATATTAAGGTATATTTAATAAAAAAACATTTATATTAAAGCAAATATACAAAACTACCTTAACTATTAAAGCTTAAGAAAACAAATAGTCGCTAATTTTGTTTGTAAGTTGTTATAATAAATTAAAAATGAACTCTGTTAGCACAAATAATGAGCATATTTCGCCAATTCACAAAAAGGCTATAGAAATATTGACACTTTCTAGTCAAATATCTAACTATTTAGTTCCAGATTTAGCCAACATTCAATCTAATGGATTTGAAGATCCGAATATTTATTTTACGGGTGATATTGTTCAACAATCTAATTCTTTAGTTCCGGAGATAGTTCAAGCGGAAAGCAAGTATTTTTCTGAAGAAAGACATCAACATCTTTTATCAATTTCACATCTAACAAATGTATTAGATAAAAATTGTGACCGTTTGGAACTCATTAATAGCAATGGGAAAGAATTTCTTCCATTGCTTCGAAAAGAGTTAAAAAAGTTTAGAAAACTACAACACATTTGGATGTTGACATTGTAAGAAAACTAATTACTTACATATTTCTTCGATACTGTCCACCAACTTCAAATAATGCTTTTGTAATTTGACCTAAAGTGCATGTTTTGCATACCTCCATTAAAGCTTCAAATATATTTTCATTATTAATTGCCTTTTTTTGTAATTCAGACAATAATGCAGAAGATTTATTTTTGGTTGACTTATGAATACTTTCTATTAAATTAATTTGATATTGTTTTTCTTTTTCAGTAGCTCTTATAACCTCTCCTGGAATAACTGTTGGAGAACCCTTACTACTTAAAAAAGTATTGACACCAATTATGGGAAACTCACCGTTGTGTTTTAAAGTTTCATAATACAAACTCTCTTCTTGTATCATACTTCTTTGATACATGGTTTCCATAGCCCCTAAAACACCACCTCTTTCAGTAATTCTATCAAATTCTTTTAAAACTGCATCTTCAACAAGATCGGTAAGCTCTTCAATAATAAAGGAACCTTGTATTGAATTTTCATTTTTCGCCAAGCCTAATTCCTTATTAATTATAAGTTGAATTGCCATTGCTCTTCGCACACTTTCTTCGGTTGGAGTCGTAATAGCTTCATCGTAAGCATTGGTATGTAAAGAGTTACAATTATCGTTAATTGCATATAGTGCTTGAAGTGTAGTTCTAATATCATTAAAGTCTATTTCTTGAGCATGCAAGGACCTTCCTGAAGTTTGAATGTGATATTTTAACATTTGTGCTCTTGAATTCGCGCCATATTTATGCTTTAATGCTTTTGCCCAAATTTTACGAGCCACCCGACCAATTACTGAATATTCTGGATCGACACCATTACTAAAAAAGAACGATAAGTTAGGTCCAAATTTATTTATATCCATACCCCTTGAAAGATAATACTCCACATAAGTAAAACCGTTGGCTAAGGTAAATGCTAACTGGGTTATGGGATTAGCTCCAGCTTCTGCGATATGATAACCAGAAATTGAAACCGAATAAAAATTACGTACTTGCTTTTCAATAAAATATTCTTGAACATCCCCCATTAACCTCAAAGCAAATTCGGTAGAAAAAATACAAGTATTTTGAGCTTGATCTTCTTTTAAAATATCTGCCTGTACCGTTCCTCTAACTTGTTTAAGCGTATCAAACTTAATTTGATTGTATACATTTTCAGGCAAAACTAAATCACCAGTTACTCCCAATAACATCAAACCTAAACCATCGTTTCCTGCAGGGATTTCTCCTTGATAATTTGGACGTTCAATCCCTTTTTCTTTATATATTTCTATTATTTTATTTTCAACTGTAGTTTCAAGGTTTTTTTCTTTAATATACTTTTCACAATTTTGATCGATTGCGGCATTCATAAAGAAACCTAGAAGCATCGGTGCAGGACCATTAATCGTCATACTCACCGATGTCATCGCGTGACTTAAATCAAATCCAGAATAAAGTTTTTTTGCATCATCTAAACAACAGATAGAAACTCCAGCATTCCCTATTTTTCCGTAAATATCAGGTCGCTTACCAGGATCATTCCCATAGAGGGTTACACTATCAAATGCCGTAGATAAACGTTTAGCTGGCATTCCCAAACTTACATAGTGAAAACGCCTATTGGTTCTCTCTGGCCCACCTTCTCCAGCGAACATTCTTGTTGGATCTTCACCAGTACGTTTAAAAGGATATAATCCTGAAGTGTAAGGAAATTCTCCTGGAACATTTTCTTGTAAAACCCAATTTAATAAGTCTCCCCAAGCTTTGTACTTTGGCAGTGCAACTTTTGGTATTTGCACATGAGACAATGATTCTGTATGAGTTTCAATTTTAATTTCTTTGCCTCTTACCTTAAAGGAGTAAATAGATTCTTTATATCTATTTACCTTATCTGACCAACCAATAATTACTTCCCAGTTATAAGGATCGAAATCCATTTTGTTGCGATCAAACTCTTTAAGAAGTAATTCTAAAAATATTTTATCTTTATCATTCTGAACTAGGCTAAGAATCTCCTCATGATTTAATCCAAACTTATTTAAATAAGATCTTTCTTTTTCTTTTGAAATAAGAGCAACAGCGCAAATGGTTTTATAAATACCGTATAATTTTTGAGCGACTTCAACTTGAGTTAGTACGTTGGCATCATAACTTCTATTATTTTCTGAAATCTCAGATAAATAACGAACTCTAGCAGGTGGAATTATAAATATTTTTTCAGACATTACTTCTGAAATCTGATATTTTGAAATCAAATCACTCCCCGTTTTATGAACCAACTTATCCATTATGGCTTTATAGAGTTGATTCATTCCTGGATCGTTAAATTGTGAAGCTATTGTACCGTAAACGGGCAATTGATCTTGTGGAATGTCCCATAAATTATTATTACGCATGTACTGTTTCTTAACATCACGCAAGGCATCTAAAGATCCTCGTTTGTCAAATTTATTAATAGCAACCAAATCGGCAAAATCTAACATATCGATTTTCTCTAATTGAGTTGCAGCACCAAACTCTGGTGTCATCACATACAATGAAACATCACTATGTTCTAATATTTCTGTATCACTTTGACCAATTCCAGAGGTTTCTAAAATTATAATATCATATTCTGCAGCTTTTAAAACTTCGATAGCCTCAGACACATACTTAGACAATGCTAAATTGCTTTGACGAGTTGCTAATGAACGCATATATACCCTGTCAGAATTAATTGCATTCATGCGAATGCGATCACCTAACAAAGCACCTCCAGTTTTTCTTTTGGAAGGATCAACAGAAATTAAACCAATTGTTTTCTCCGGGAAATCAATTAAAAAACGCCTTACCAACTCATCCACTAAAGAAGATTTCCCAGAACCACCAGTACCCGTTATCCCTAAAACTGGAATTGTTGATTTCTTATTTTTTTTATGAATAATTGCCAGTGCTTCTTTTGCTACTTTAGGAAAATTTTCGGCAGCAGAAATAACTCTTGCAATCGCCCCTGAATCTTTTTTAGAAAGTCTAGAAACCTCAGTAGTCAATTTATCTCCGATCGGAAAATCAGATATTTTCACTAAATCGTTAATCATCCCCTGTAATCCGAGTTCTCTACCATCGTCTGGTGAATAGATGCGAGTAATTCCATAATCTTGTAATTCTTTAATTTCAGAAGGAAGAATTACACCACCACCACCACCAAATATTTTTACATGGCCTGCTCCTCTTTCTTTAAGCAAATCATACATATACTTAAAATATTCATTATGACCACCCTGGTATGAAGTTAATGCAATCGCATTAGCATCTTCTTGTATTGCCGTATTTACGACCTCTTCAACACTTCTATCGTGACCTAAATGAATAACCTCAACACCTGTTGCCTGTATAATTCGACGCATAATATTAATAGCCGCATCATGTCCATCAAACAATGAGGCAGCAGTTACAATTCTTACTTTGTATTTAGGTTGATAAGGAGTAATTTGTTGCATAGCGTGTAATTAAAGTTTACAGGCTGCAAATTTACAAAAAATGAAGATGATAGTAAGATAGCTGTTAAAAAAAGAAAATTAAATTAAAAATAAACGCCTGCTACATCAACATTTTAGAGCTGATAATTGCGAATTAAACCTAGTGTAAAGTCTTAAAATATGAAAAAGCATCTATGAGTCTTGACCCATACCAACTAAAGAATTCTCCATTGACCAAAATAACTTCTTTTCCAGTAGTTTTCCGAAGTTCTTGAATGTGTTTTTCTTTAAAAGGAAATGGTTCTGAAGAAAGTAGAATTTTATCTGCATTACTAAGCTCTTCAAGTGACACCTCAGGATACCTAGAAGTCGAATGAACAGTAGTATTTTTGAACTTATTTAACAACAATAAATTATTGATAAAAGTTTTATTTCCTGCAATCATATAAGGGTTTTTCCAGATTAGATAAGCAACTTTAAAAGTTGGTTTTGTTTTTATAAAAACTTCAAAATCTTTTTTTCTTAAAGAAATTTGTGAAACTATAGCTACTGCTTTTTCTGAAACATCAAATAATTCTCCCAATAAAACTATCATTTCAAGAGCATCATCTAATGTATAAATATCACTAATCCAAACTGGGGCGACACTACTTAATTGATCTACAATTTCTTTTGTATTTTCTTCTTTATTACAAATAATAATATCTGGACGGAGTGCTTCAACTTTTTTAAGGTGTATTTTTTTCGTGCCCCCAACAACAGTAATTTTTTTTCGAATTCCTTTTGGATGTACACAAAACTTAGTAACGCCTATGATATTTTTTTCAAGACCCAAATCTACCAATAACTCTGTTTGAGAAGGAACCAGGGATATAATTCGCCTTGGATTTGCATTAAAGGAAAGGACACGATTAAGTTGGTCTACTATTTTCATATAAAATAGCCTTCATTTGTTTTTGTAAAACTTCTGCTTCGCAGGCAGCAGCTTCCGCAAAGTCTAATTGATTAGATGCATAAATAATACCCCTTGAGGAATTGATAAGCAAACCTACATCTTTATTCATTCCATATTTACAAACATCCTGCATATTACCTCCCTGTGCTCCTACTCCAGGAACTAGGAGAAAACTATTTGGAACGATGTTTCTTATTTCTTTAAAATATTCCGCTTTAGTAGCACCAACCACGTACATTAATTGATCACTGCGCTCCCAAGATTTTGAAGTTTTTAAAACCTTTTTATACAGTTCTTCATTATCAATTATTTGAGTTTGAAAATCGAATGCTCCTTTATTTGATGTTAAGGCTAATAATATAGTATGCTTTTCTTTAAAAGATAAAAATGGCTCTACAGAATCTTTACCCATGTAAGGAGCAACCGTAATAGCATCGAAGCCTAAATCCTCTAGAAATGCTTTAGCATACATCGCAGACGTATTACCAATATCTCCACGTTTTGCATCAGCAATGGTAAATATTTCTGAATGATTAATATTTAAATATTCAATAGTCTTTTCTAAAGCCTTCCATCCTTTAATTCCATAAGCTTCATAAAATGCCGTATTCGGTTTATAAGCAACCGCTAAATGATGAGTGGCATCAATTATTGCTTTATTAAAAGCAAAAATTGGGTCTTCTTCTTCTAATAAATGTTTTGGAATTTTATTTAAATCTACGTCCAAACCAATACAAAGGAAAGAATCCTTTTTTCGAATTTCAGAAATTAGAAAGTCATTTGTCATTACTTAGATTAAAAAGTTTCTCCTGATTCTTTTAACTTTTCGGTATTGTTCACCAACTGCAATTCATCAATTATTTTTTGAATATCACCATTTATGATATTACTTAAATCGTATAATGTTAGATTAATCCTATGATCAGTAACTCTACCTTGAGAATAATTATAAGTTCTAATTTTAGCACTACGGTCTCCACTTGTTACCATAGAACCTCTTTTTAAAGCGTCTTCTGCTTGTTTTTTAGCCAACTCAAGGTCGTACAATCTAGAACGAAGAACTTTAAAAGCTTTCTCTTTATTTTTATGTTGAGATTTTTGATCTTGACATTGTGCTACTAATCCAGTTGGAACGTGTGTTAAACGAACTGCTGAATAGGTGGTGTTTACCGATTGCCCACCAGGTCCAGAAGAACAAAAATAATCAACTCTTACATCTTTCATTTCTATTTGCACATCAAATTCTTCAGCTTCAGGAAACACCATAACAGTTGCCGCACTTGTATGAACCCTACCCTGTGTTTCAGTTTGTGGAACTCTTTGAACACGGTGCACACCAGCTTCAAATTTTAACACACCATATACATCATCTCCATTAATTTCAAGCTGAATTTCTTTAAAACCTCCACTTGTACCTTCACTAAAGTCTACTACACTCGTTTTCCAACCTCTACCTTCACAGTACTTTGTGTACATTCTAAAAAGATCACCTGCAAAAATACTAGCTTCATCTCCTCCAGTACCAGCTCTGATCTCCATTACTGCATTTTTAGCATCTTCTGGATCCTTAGGTATTAATAAAAATTTTATTTCTTCTTCTAATTGAGGAATTCTATTTTTAGCATCGTCTATCTCCATTTTCGCCATTTCAACCATTTCGGCATCACTACCGTCAGAAATAATTTCTTCAGCTTCATTAATATTATCGGTTAACGTAACATATTCTTCACGCTTATCCATTAATAATCTTAAATCTTTATATTCTTTATTTAATTGAATATATCGTGGTTGATCTGTAATTATATTTGGCTGAATAATTAAATCACTTACCTCATCAAAGCGTTGTTTTACTATTTGAAGTTTTTCTAACATAAAATTTTATTGTCTTACAAATTTACAATCTTTCTGTTTATTTAAGTAAACAGAACAGAAAAAACTAAGTTCTTCTTTTTAAAAGATGTCCGTTAATAAAAGAACTCTCCAAATTCACTTTTAATAGTCAACTTTTTTGTTTCTGAAGCTTCTACCCTTCCAACAATCTTTGCATCTACATTAAATGATTTAGAAATCTCGATGATATCATCTGCTATTTCTTGAGGAACATACAATTCCATGCGATGTCCCATATTAAATACTTGGTACATTTCTTTCCAATCTGTCTTACTTTCCTCTTGTATTAATTTAAATAAAGGAGGTACTCCAAATAAATTATCTTTTATAATATGAAGGTTTTTTACAAAGTGAAGAATCTTGGTTTGGGCACCACCACTGCAATGAACCATCCCATGAATTTCTTTATTGGTATATTTTGAAAGGATACTTTTAATAATAGGAGCATACGTACGTGTAGGTGATAACACCAATTTTCCTGCATTCAAATTAGTATTATAAACTGAATCTGTTAATTTTTTAGACCCTGAATACACCAAGCCTTCTGGCACTTCTTGATCAAAACTTTCAGGATATTTAGTAGCTAAATATTTTTCAAAAACATCATGACGAGCAGAAGTAAGACCGTTACTTCCCATACCACCGTTGTATTCTGTTTCATAAGAAGCTTGACCAAATGACTCCAATCCAACGATTACATCTCCAGCTTTGATAGTTGAATTATCAATTACATCGGTACGTTTCATTCGAGCAGTAACGGTAGAATCTACGATGATAGTTCTTACCAAATCTCCAACATCTGCAGTTTCTCCCCCTGTAGAATGAATAGTTACTCCAAATCCTTTTAAGTCTTTTAATAATTCTTCAGATCCATTTATTATAGCAGAAATAACTTCACCTGGAATTTTATTTTTATTCCGTCCTATGGTAGAAGAAAGCATAATATTATCTGTTGCACCGACACATAATAAATCATCAATATTCATAATTAATGCATCTTGTGCAATGCCTTTCCAAACAGATAGATCTCCTGTTTCCTTCCAATACATATAAGCTAAGGATGATTTTGTTCCTGCACCATCTGCGTGCATTACTAAACAATAATCTTTATCACCTGTTAAATAATCCGGTACGATTTTACAAAATGCTTGAGGAAACAATCCTTTATCAACATTTTTAATAGCGTTATGCACATCCTCTTTTGATGCAGAAACACCTCTTTGCGCATATCTCTTTGAAATTTCTTGGTTCATTATAATAGCTTAGTTTGCAAAAGTAAGCAATAAAAAAAAGCCCACAAAAGTGAGCTTTTTTTTATTTATTTATTTTATTCTATTCAGAATCTGGCATAAATGCATTCGTATAGAGTTCTAATCTAGTATTATCCGTAGTATCATCTTCTAAAATAATTCCTGTTTCATAAACATTCTTTTGTGAAATTCCATCATTTGATGTATTTGTAAAAACTGCAAAAGCCTCATTAGGAGAAAATACAGGTTCTAAATCATTAGTACCTGAAGGTTTTGATTGTGAAATATCATAAGTTATATCAGAATCCCAATCATAAACAAAAATACGAGAATCTAATCTTCTATAACTTATATTTTGAAACTCCGATACATCATAGCTATAAAGTAATAATTTATTAGTAACTGATATATTTAATCCACTAGCAGCACCAGGTGCATCTAATATCACAGTATCCAAAATATTACCACTAAAATCTATTGTAAAAATAGATACATTATAACCATCAAGATTGTTTGTTTTTAAAGCAATAATATTAGCTGTTTCACTTGCAGCTACTTCAGAAATAAGTGAACCATCTGTTGTTTGGTAAACTAATTCTAGGCCTTGGCCATTAGAATTAATCCTATACAATTTATCTAATTGTGGAAAATAAATTTTATCACTAGTAGGTGGCCATGAAAAATTAATTTCATTAAGGTTAAATCCGTTTGGTTTTACAGTTGAAGTTACTCTAACTTTATCAGAACCATCTCTTTTCATCGTATATATATCAACTGCTGCTCCGTCAGACTGCAAGAATGCGATTCTATTAGCAGCTACATTCCTTCTTGGTCTATAACTATTTAAATCATCTGAAGTAAGTTGAAATTCATTTCCTGAGTCATCTGCTGAAAATATAACATTATTCCCATTTATGTTACGCACGAATAAAAATCTATTATCAACATTTGCATTAATCACTGAGAAAGTTCCCAAAGGACTTAAAACAGGACTATTAATATTATCAGTAGCAGTTACCTGCCAAAAATACTGAACGCCAAGTTGAAGTTGAGAGTATGTAAATATATTTTCAGTAATATCTTCAAAAAGTAAAACCTCTTCATTTTGATCGTTTCTTACCTCTAAAGTATAAGTTATGGGATCACCGTCAATATCTATACTTAAAAATTCGAAAACAACCTCTGTACTTTGTAATACTTGATTTTGAGTAGGTGCAACCAATAAAGGAGTGGTTGGTGGTTTATTATTTGCTGTTGAAGGTTGTAATTCAAAAATTACATTTACTACTGAATTCTCTAAAACGTTTGTCAACTCTAAACCAGAGATAAAATCATCTTTTCTGGCTTGGACAGCAAACTCCCCATAGGGTACATTCTCAATAGTAAAATTACCAATACTGTCAGTAAAAACAGTACTAGTTATAGGTTGAGTTGACACCCTTGTGTTTGGAATTGGCACATTTGCACCTTCAGACACAACTTTTCCTTCTATTGTACCGTAGTTAAATTCTCCTATTCTATCTTCATTACAAGAAGATAAAAGAATAATAAATACTGCTATCAACTTAAAATATGTTCTATTTAGTATCATTATCGGTTGGTTTATAGTTTTTATAATTATTAGTTTTTTTAAGCCCAAATCTGTAGTTAAGTCCTAATGCAAAATTGTAAAAATAATCATTCCTTCTTCCTTGGACTTGAGTATCAATTTCGTCTGTAAATGATACGTTCCATTCTGCATTTAGGTTAAAAGAAATTCGCTCTGATACATTATATTCTAGACCAGCTCCAAATTTCATGATAAAATATAAGTTAGAATTAATAAAGAAAAAGGGTTCGTCATCGTCTCCGTATATCATAACACCTGGACCTCCAAATAAATATGGAGAAAGTTTATCATTAGGTAGAATATTATATTCCACTACAAAACTTTCACTTAACCACCAATCATCAATAGCTGGTGTAGAGTTTAATTTAAATATTTGGCTGTCTAATCCTAGACTTAATTCTGGTAACACACGGTATTTATAATAGATACCACCTTTAAAATCCAAAACAGAGGTATTATAATCACCATCCACTAGAGACAATCCAAAGTTGAAATTAATTACACTTTTATAATCATGATCTAAATATTCTCTTTCGTACAATGCAGTGGATTCTTCTTGGTTTGTTTCTAAAACATATTGATCAACAATCTCTTTATTTTTTTCTTGACCCTCTGCAGTTGACCATAGTTGATCTTGAATACCTTCTATAATTAGCATTTTAACCGCTTTTTCAATTGCTGCTTGTACTGCTAACTGAGTGGGTTCATTTTTAGTGAATCCCATTTCAACCTCTAGTAGTTCTTGAAAATTAACATATTTAAATAAACCTGCATCAAGCGATTGTGACAATATGGTTTTAGAAACATTCACCGTTTTTAAAACTTCACCTGTTGAAGTTGAAATAGCTCTTAAGTAAACTGTAATTCTATCTTGACGGTATTTTGTTGAACCACCGGTTCCAAAATACCTTACTCCAATACCACCAGTTAGTATATTTGTATCATAAGAAATTACTCCACCTTCTAACAATATTCCTGCAAATAAAAGCGGATCTAATTTTTTAGATTTCACTCCACTTTGAGTTTGATATTCCTCTCTAGTACTTCTTATAATATTTCTTTCATTTAAAAGATTACCAAGATTTTCTCGTTCAATAGGTTTGAACCATTTTGAATCTTCCAAAGCTTTTATTAGAATAGTTGTTGCTCCTTGAGTAACCGCAGTACTAAAAGAACTAACATTTTCTATAGCTTTATACTGACCTGTTTGGTCTTTAAAGTTATAAACACCAACTACAATTGGAGCCGCAGGTTGTGGCAAATCTTGTAATATTTTTGTTTGTTCCGTTAACTCTCCTGATCTTGGACTTTGTGGTCCTGTAGGTTGATTAAAAGCTCCGCCACAACTTAATAAAAGTAATGGGATAGATGCTATCATAAGCATTCTTAAATAATTTATCATATAAATCATTTTAATTAGGTATTATAATTTGTGATTGTTCTCCTGTTGCAGCATTCAGTATGTTAATGATCAAACCATCAAGAGATTCAATAACTTCATATTCTAAATTACCATTTGAAGAAGTACCTTGTGTTGTAGGTAACCCATTTAAATTTTGACCCCCAAGATTTCCATCTAATAAAGATCCATCATTTAAAAAATCAAAATCAAAATCTCCTAGACCTCCTAAAGGATCATCGTCTTTAAATTTATTTTGCGATTCTGCTGAACTCAACATCCACGCGTAATTGAATTCACTTCCTCCAAAAGCAGGATTAATAGGTGTATAAACTAATTGCTGCCCATAGCTATAGGCTGAAGCAATTAAAAATATAGTAAGTATTAAAGATTTCATAATATAGTTTTAATAAAGTTTAATTTTATTGTTATTATTTTGTCTTAATTTTTGAAAATGCTTGTAAACGTTTCTAATGGCTATGTTAGATTGATTTTTTAAATAATCTGCTCCTGGTTTAGCAATAAAAGAATAAACGATTTCATCACCAACTTTTATTTCGATACCGGTAGTATTTGCCATTACTAATATTTCCTTAACAGCTACAATTTTTCTACCATTAATATTACTTCCTAAGTAGAGTGAATAGAATAATTTATAAAAGTCTCTTCCTGATTTCGTTTTAGTTTCGTCTAAAACGATTCCTCTAATAACAACACCATCTGTTGATTTGTTGGATGCATCATCACCATTGGTATTTTCTTTATTTTTATTAATAATAATGGGTTGATTTCTATCTTCTTCATTTTCATTAATCACAATTCTATCTTTGCCAAGTAATTTATCCTCGTCATTGTATATTAATAATAAAATAATAATCCTATTTTTTTCATTAACCCCAATAACAGTTTTGGATAATTCTTTTTTTTCAATTGAACCAAGAACTATTCTTCCAGATTGGTTATTTTTTGAATTATTGGAATTTTCGGGATTTGATTTTATGACGGAAAGAACATACCTTAAGCTTTGATCGATTTCAGTTTTGTTAAAAGCAAATCCAGTTATTTCAATTAAATTATTTTTTGATTCTAATTCAATTTTTGCTTCAACTTGCGTATTATATGACTGAGAATATCCACTTATGCTGATTAGCATAGTGATAAGTATGAGAATATTGAATGGTAGTTTTAGTGAAAACAAAATGTTTAGCTTTAGTTTTACGGTTATTATTTGAATACAAAAAAATAAAATTTTATCCCTGATACTTACTGCAAAACTACATTTTTAAATTTAAACAGTAAGATAATTTTGAAAAATATTATTTCATAGAAGAATTTCTAATTAAAATGGTTTGTCCTTTTCCTTTCATATTAACTATCATTTTCTGTGAAATAGAGTTATTACCTGCTAGTAATAAATTTTGGTTTTTACCTATCTGGATGGCTGTAGTTTTATGACTAAAATTTCCGTTTAAATTTAAATCTAAAAAGCTATTACTGAAACCTCTTTGAATGACAATTTCATCAATTTTTTTAGCTTTTATTTTGAGATCAATTTTATTTTCATCACCGTATTGATACAAATTAATATTTTTATTAATTGCTTGACTATTGGAGACAATATCATTATTGTTACCTATTTGCCTTATAAAAACAGAATTATATGAAGAAAAATTATTATTTGTTAAAGCTGAATTAAGATTCTTCTTATTTAAGAACTCCTTATTTGATTTAGCTAATAAATCATCACTATTTTGAGCAAATATTATATTGCTAAAAAACAATAATATTAGTAGTTGAAATATTTTAACTGGAATTTTCATAATTATATTTGTATTGATAATACTACAAAAGTAAACCCTTATTTAGGAATTATCCTACAAATAAGGGTATTTTAGTTCAAAGGTATGAAATAATCGATAAACAGTGTAAAATTAACTAATAAAACAACTATTTAAATAAATTTTTCTACAACTTAGATGTCATCTATATTTAAAAATAATAGTTTTTAGCTTCTACAATTTAAATAACTCCACTTGGGTTATTATCTCTAAATTTATTAATACTATATAAATCGTGAATATCTTTTTAAGAATACCTGATAAATTTCTGTTCTATAAAAAAGACCTATAATGATTATTATTAGTTGATATAGCAACTCAAATAATACTAACATTAATAATTCCTAATTAAACAATCAAGCTTGGTAAGTAACAACCAAAAAAAAATGCAAGACTTCTATTTAAAGAAATCTTGCATTTGTTTATTTAACTTATAAAATATAGAACTATATCTTATTTAAGTTTAAGAAATTAATCTACAGTTGGACCACCACCTGACTGAGTAAC